>Ga0256843_1000197_pt1 | contig 53459 bp, 57 predicted proteins | sample AlvinellametaG_FD_191572 | JGI IMG/M metagenome (GOLD analysis project Ga0256843, IMG submission 191572) | Pompeii worm associated microbial communities from hydrothermal vent at the East Pacific Rise, Pacific Ocean - Alvinella | ecosystem: Host-associated > Annelida > Integument > Unclassified ...
TGACAAAGCTTTAAATTCTCAATTTCAAAGAGATGAAAAAATATACGCCAATCCTAACAGTAACAATATTATGTTAAGTTGGGTAAAAAAAAACATAGATTTACACAGAATAATATATACTAAGAAGATACCTAAAAACGTTGTTTTTGCAAAAGGAGGGAACATTATAAATAAATTTTTACATTGTAAAGGAAAAAATGCTTATTATGAAAAGTATTTTGATGAAAGCGTCTAAAAACACAAAATGTCCGTGTGGAAGTGGAAAGAAATATAAGGATTGTTGTTTTAAGTGGCATAAAATCGGAAGTGCTCCAAATGCATTGCTGCTTATGAAGAGCAGATACACGGCATATGCCTTGGGTAATGCGGATTATATAATCAAAACAACCCACAAATCTTCACCGCATTATGAACGTAATTTGATAGAATGGAAAAAATCGATTAAAGAGTTTGGTAAAAGTATTTTTAAAAAGCTTGAAATAGTTGAGTTTATTGACGGAGAAAAAGAGGCGTTTGTAGAGTTTAAAGCTTATATTGACGATTACGTAATGCATGAAAGAAGTAGATTTATAAAAGAAGATAAATGGTACTATTTTGAGGGAATATGTAAAAATTAAAGGGAAACATATGGATTTCGGAAATGAATTGGAAACCTTTATAAAAGCAAAAACAAACGTTATTCAAGTAGTTACTTATGAATGGCAACGATTACACGGTTTTTTAGTCGGTATTATTAATAAATATCAACTTGATTTATATCTATGGAGTGTAACTGAGGGAGTTAAGAAATGGAACGATACCAAAAAAACATTTGACAATGAAAGCGATGAAAACGACCCAATTGAGATATTAAACCGTTTTAAAAAGGAAAGAAACTCAATATGGCTTTTAGAAGATTTTCACCCGTTTTTAAAAGAAGAACACTTTGAGGTGATAAGACATATTAGAGAAATATGTAGACTCAACAATAATAATCGTTTTTTGATTATACAAACCCCTTATATTCTAAAAATAAAAGATTTGCAAAAAGAAGTACCGATTTTGGAGTTACCTTTACCTAAAAACGAAACGTTAAAAGTTTTGTTGGAAAGTTTAACTGAAAATTTAGAATATGACAGCAAACCAAAATATAATGAAATTGATGATATTATAAACGCTTCCAAAGGAATGAGTATTATGGAAGCAGAAATGACATATAAAAAAATAATAGCATTAAAAAATAGAATCACCAAAGTCGAAATTCCTTTAATCATTAAGGAAAAAGAACAAATCATTAAAAAAAGCGGGGTTTTGGAATATTATCACCCAAAAGGTGACTTTAAAGAAGTAGGGGGACTTGATAATTTAAAAGAGTGGCTTAAAAAAAGAGGAAAAGCGTTTAGCAAAGACGCTAAAGATTTCGGACTCACCGCTCCTAAAGGTGTATTGCTTTTAGGAATTCCCGGGTGTGGAAAAAGTTTAGTTTGTAAGACCATTGCAAATGAATGGAAATTACCTCTTTTAAAACTTGATTTAGCAAATGTATTCGGTTCTTTAGTAGGAGAAAGTGAAGCTAATATAAAAGAAGCTTTGAGTTTAGCAGATGCCATATCTCCTTCTATTTTATGGATAGATGAAATAGAAAAAGGTTTGAGTGGAGTTGGAAGTAATAGTGACGGAGGAGTCAGCTCAAAAGTATTTGGGACCCTTCTTAACTGGATGCAAGACAAAAAAAACGAAGTATTTGTAATAGCAACCGCCAATGACATTTCTGCCGTACCTCCGGAGTTACTTAGAAAAGGGAGATTTGATGAAATATTTTTTGTCGATTTGCCTACATTTAACGAAAGAAAAGAGATTTTTGCAATTCATATTGAAAAAATAAAAAGAAATAAAGAAAATTTTGATTTGGATAAATTAGCAGAAAATTCTCAAGGATTTAGTGGTGCGGAAATAGAAGAAGCGATAAAAGAGGCGTTATTTATCGCATATGACTTAAAAAGAGACTTAACATCGGAAGATATATTACAAGCCCTAAAAGCAACATATCCGCTATCAAAAATAATGGCGCATACCATAGACAATTTAAGAAAGTGGGCGAAGGTTAGAGCGAGATTCGCTTCAACTGAAAATACGGAAAAAATCGAAATGGAAGAAAATACGCCGCTTTTACTGCAAGAAAAACAAAATCCATTTATAAGATAAAAAATGGCGAAAAAAAGATTTTATTTAGGTGATTCTCTTTATTATGAAGTTCTTTATACCGATAAAAAAATAGCCGAAGCGATAAAAATAAGCACGGCGGAAGCTTTAACGCCTTATATAAATTTTTTAACCAATGCAATTAAATCTCAGATACAAAAAGGCGAATATGAGATAAATTTTAAAATTATTAAAGATTTATATAAAATAAAAATAACTCCTTTGTATTCAAAATTTAAAATTAAAAAGCCAAATACAATATTGAAAATTTTTTTAGACGGAGTTGAAATAAAAAATCAAAGAAATAAACTTTTTTTTGATTCGCAGGATATAATCAAAAGATTCGATAAAAACGAATTAAAAATCCAAGATAATGTATTATTCTTTGATGACTTGGATATTTTGCCTCAGAAACACGAAATATTGGAGTTTAACAACAAAGAAGTTAAATACGAAGTTATAGATATAAAACTTAAAAAGGGGGACATCTTAATCTCGAACGATAAAAAATATAAAATATCTAAAATAGAAACAATAAACGACGGTTGGGACGTTTGGTTTAAAACCAATTTGGATTTAGAAAACATAAAAAACATTACGTTTAATAATATTCAATTACAAATGGAAAAATATCCGGTGATTATTGATAGTTTATATGATGAAAATAAAAAATTTGAGTGCGAAAAAATAGATAAACATACATTTATTTGTTCGGTTTTACCTAAAAACGAAATATTAAGAGACGAAAATCAAAATGAATACAAATGGAAAGAGATAAAAAACAATACCAACAAAACAATAGTCCAATTAATTGATGATGACAAAGAAGAAAAACCTATATCAGATTATTTTTTAGAAGAAGAAACAGAAGAAGTATATCAAGAAGAGGGGATTTTTTTTAAAATAGAAAAAAAGAACTATGAAGATAAAATATTAATCTTAAAAAGCAATATCGAATTAGATGAAAACAAACCGTTAAAAATTAAAGTTAATATTGATAATCTAAAAAGACAAAAAGAAGCGTTGAATACTCTAAAACTTAAACCAATTAAAGAACAAAAATATTTAATAAAACTTTTTGAAAAAAAATACCCCGGTATATGGCATAAGATTGAAACAGAAAAAATCAATGAATGGTATATTTTAAAAAACGAAAATGTTGACGGAACAACACAACAAAGAGATTTTGTAAAAAAAGCACTCGCAACAAAAGATTTTGCCATATTGGAAGGACCTCCCGGAAGCGGGAAAACTACTACCATATTAGAACTGATTTTGCAATTAATAAAACAAGGAAAAAAAATACTTTTATCTGCTTCTACTCATGTAGCAATCGATAACGTCCTTGAGAGAATTAAAAAATACGAAGACATACAAGCCCTTAGAGTTGGAAGAGAAGATAGTTTAAGTGAAGAAATAAAAGAATTTCAAATCGACAATAAAATAGAGAAATATAAAAAGAAAGGTTTTAGTGAAACGTTGGCAAAAAAGTTGGTATTAGACAGTGCTAATTTGATTTGTGGAACGACTATGGGAATAAAACAGTATCCTCTTATAAAAAATCATGACAAAACGTTACCCATTAAACCGATTTTTGATGTAATGATTATTGACGAATCGAGTAAAACCACTTTTAATGAATTTATAGTACCAGCACTTTATGCAAAAAAATGGATATTGGTAGGAGATATTAAACAACTCTCGCCCTATATCGAACAATCTCATATTATCCATAATCTTTTGTATGCAATAAAAAAAGAGACCCAAGAAGCTATAAAAATAGTATTTGAAACGCTTTATAATAATCCGAATTGTTATATTGTGGAAGTGTCGGATAAAGTCGAAAAAGAAATAAAAAAATATTTGGATTTTTGGAGTAAAAAAGAGGATAATGTATATAAAGATAAAATCGTTTCTTTTAGCAATGAAAAGGACTTGTTTAAATTATTAGCAAGCGATTTGATTTTAATAAGAGAGGGTAGTTGGGAAAACGTAAAAAAATTTATGCCTCGGACTCATATTGTCAAATTAAAAAACGACAAGGAAAATGACAGTTTTTATTTTCAACAATTTTATTTATATAAAAAACGAAAATTATTAAAATACAAAATAGATAAAAACCCTATAAAAAATCCGATTCAAGCAAAAGAAACGTTTAAAGAACTTTTTAAAAAAAGTTGGGCTGAAGAGATAACATGGAGAATGATAAGAGTTTATGAAAGGCGAATGCTAAAAAAAAGAGACGGTTATTATGAAAAAACTTTTAAACTTCTTCAACCGATTGAAGAAAAATACAAAGTTGAAAGAATATATAATATGAGTTTACCTTCAATTTTAGAATCATTACAAATCGGAAACGGTGAAAGTCATAAAAACGAAACAACAATTACTAAAGGATTTGACAAAAACGATTTACGACAAAGACATGTGATTTTAAAAACGCAACATAGAATGCATAAAGACATTTCAAAATTTCCGCGAGATTATTTTTATAATAATGAAGCACTTTTAGATTCAAAAGACATTAATAGAAAATGGGCTTATAAAAAATATCCCAAAAGAAGTGTATGGATAGATGTACCTAAAAGTGAAAAAGAGAAAAAAAACGATAGAATTCATAACCGCGAAGCAGACATAATTATAAATGAAATTAAAGAATTTTTAACATTTGCCAAGACCAATCCTCTCAATAACGAAGGAAAAAACTGGAATATAGCCGTTTTGACGTTTTACAGACCGCAAGAAAAAATAATAAGAGAAAAACTGAGAAATTTATGTCATCAACCTTATAAAATGTCGAGATTCCATAAAGATGGAGTAGATATTATGCTTTATACGGTTGATAGATTTCAAGGAATGGAGGCTGATTTGGTGTTTTTGAGTATGGTTAGGGGAAAAACAATAGGCTTTATGGATAATATCAACAGATTAAACGTTGCGTTAACAAGAGCAAAATATCAAAGAGTTATTGTGGGGGATAAAACATTTTTTGAAAATAAAGGCTCTGAAGAACTTAAATTGTTAGCAAAAGAAGAGGTAAAATATGAAAATAGAATTGATTAAAAAAATAGATGTTTTTAAAATAATTTTTATAGGAGAAATAGAATTTTTTAATGACTCCCCGTATAATGATTTATTTAAAGATTTTAATACCAAAGAAGAACTTGAAGGATATTTAAATGAAAAACTTCCTAAAAAAGCTGTTGAAAACATCATCGGGAAATTAGAAAAATTAGGAGTAATAAAAAACAACGATATTGTTTATAAAGACATTTTTCCAAATAAAGAATATGGAAAATATGAATTATTGATATATGAAAACGATGAAAAATTACCTTTTAAATATAAAAATAAAAAAATTAGTAGATTAAAGCCGACATCTGAAAACACTCATTCCAAAATTGTTTGCGATAAAGATTTTATATTTCAAGTAAAAGATAAAACAAACAAAGAATTTGTAGTAAAATTTATAGAAAAACATAAAGCAATCAAAGAATTTAACGGTAAAGAAGATTTAAAAATAATATATGACGGCGAATGGAAATATAGTATAAATGAAAAAATATATGAAACTCAAGATATAGATTTTAACCTTATTTTTGATAATTGGGACATTAATACCAATAGAATCAAAGTTAAATTTGAAGAAACAGACGAAACGGATAAAAAAAACTTTTATACGTCTTTTATCATCGAAAAAAAAGAGATTGAAAATTACGGAATATTCAAGATAAAAGCCGAAAACATTCCAATTATACCGGCAGATGAAAAGGAAGCTTTTAAATGGGTTATGTTTTTTTTAGCAAAAGAGATTCAAGAATTAGATAGATACATTGACAAAACTGAATTAGAACATCTCTTCTACGACATTATAGACCGATATGAAATTTTAAAATTATTTAAACTAAGGTTCGATATTGATATGATTCTAAAAACATTGAGAAAAAATAAAAAACTTTATTTTCTCGTTAAAACCCCTCTTGATGTTTATCCGTTTGAAAAAAACTTTGCAAAAGAGAGGATTATCATACAACATTTGGACGATTTCAAAGAATTCTGCAAAATAAAAAATTTAATAATCGTTGACAGATACGTAAATACATTAAGACATTTTAAAATATTACGAGAAATTTTAAATAAATTAGAAAATCCTAAAACGTTCATAATTACTCAAAAACCGTTTAAGGATAAAGAAAAAAAAGATATTGACAAAATTATCGAGGAATTGGGTGTTAAAATAATTATAAAAGAGAAAAAAGACATTCCCCATCAACGATGGTGGATAGTGGATAATAAATTTTATGAAACAGGAAATAGTTTGGACGGAATACATAAAACAAGTTTTAATTTATATGAAAAAGAGGAGGCTTTTAACATTTCTAAAGGATTACAAGACATTGTTGAGGAGTTGAAATGCGAAAAATAACAAAATTACAAAAATCAGAAAGAATAGATTATTCATACGAAAGAGTAAAGTTTTTTGAAAGAGAAAACGAGGCAAACAACTTAAACTCATATGAATCAATTATTCAAAAAATCAAGAACTCCAACAAAATTTTATTAGCTTCAACATCTGATATTTATGAAGAAATAATTGATGCAACATATCAAAAAAATCCTTATATAATTTTAAAATCTTTTAACGAAAAAACATTAAACAGATTTAATAAAAACAATTCTGCAATTATTAGAGAAGTAGAAGAATTAGAAAATGATTTTATTATTATTGATAATGAATCATATATATTTTTGAATCCTTTAAGTGAAAAAGAGAATATATTTTTTGAAATTGACGTTAAAGATGCAAATTTAATTTTTAGTTATTATTTCTGGGATATGGCAAAAAAAGAGTATTTTATTGACGTAATTAAAGAACCAAACTCTCCTTATACAATAGGCAAAAGAAGTTTGGAAAATGTAAATATCGGAGAGATTGAGAAAAAAATTGTCTATGCACCGATTAATTTAAAATATAGGAAAGAAATGAAATATGAAGAAAACTTTATTTGTGAAGATTTAACAAAAGCGATTTATCAAAACGACACTTATACTCAAGTTGCAAAATTCGCAATAAAACAAAAATTACCATTAAAAAATTATTGGAAACTAAAAGAAAAAAGATTGGGAGAGATATCTTTAAACAAAATGATTATTCCTTTTAACAGTGAAAAAAAAATATACGTAAAAAACCAAGAAAATATCTATTGCGGAGAAATAAAAGCAAACACTATCGAAAAGATGGAAAACATTAAACCAGTTTTTGAAAAAAAAGATTTTATAAAAATAATTGAGTATCACTGGACGATATTACCTCCAAAAAAACCACAAAATGCTAAAAAAGCCAAAATATATGAAGAATTTGAAAAGCTAAGAAAAGATATTGAAAAATATTGTAATGAAATAGAGGATAAAATAAAATATCTCTTAAAAAAAGCAAAACTCGGAGAAAAAAAGAAACTTGAAGAAAGTTTAAGCAAAACCCATGATTTTAAACATAAAAATATAAAAAAGCTCTCAAAAGTCAAACTTGAAGATTTTATAGAAGAATTTGAAATTTTTTATAATCATATATTCGAATCAGAGCAAAAACCAAACGAACTGGAAAATTTACAAAAAAAACAAAAAAAAATCAGACTAACTATACCGAAGTATATATTACCGGAAGTAGGAGTATTATATGAAAATAGTGAAACTTATTTTTTAGAAATAGAATATTATGAAGAATTACAAAAAGCCAATGAATTAAAACAAAGATATATAAATAAAAATTATAAAGTCGTAGCAAAGGACTAAATATGAGTAGAATCGTAACGATTAAAGGCTCTCATGAGATTAAAAACATTGAATTGGCACATGAAGCATTAAAAGAATTAAATATAAAAAATGTAATTATCCAAAATAATCAATTCGTTTATAAAGGATATGATGATTATTATAATGATGAAATCGAAAAAGCACAAACATTATACAAAGAAAAATATAAAAACTACTTAAAAGAAAAAATTTTAGAAAACGCCGAGAAACAAGGATATAAATTAAAAAAAGAGATAACGCAAGATAATAAAATTAAACTTGTTTTACAAAAAAGAGTTTATCGATGTTAAATATTTATCATATAGAAAAATTTAATTACGTTAACGGAAACGGTTGTAGATATGTATTGTGGCTACAAGGTTGCAATCTTAAATGCAAAGAATGTTGGAATAAAGAAACTTGGAGTTTTAAGCATAATATTTTAAAAAGCGTAAATGAGGTTTTTAATGAGATTAAAAAAATAAAAGATAAAATCGACGGAGTGACATTTACTGGAGGTGAACCAATGCTTCAATCGCAAGAATTAACAATTCTCGCACAAAAAATCAAATCAATCAATTTAAGTTTGCAAATATTTACCGGTTTTGAACTCGAAGAATTAAATAGACAACAAAAAGAATTATTAAAATATACCGACATACTAATTGCAGGTAGATTCGATAAAACAAAAGAAAACAACAATCAAAAAGTATATTGTTTTAATGAAACGTGGGTATTTAATAATAGTAATGTCGAAATAGACATTTTAAATGACGGGACAATCAAACTCAGCGGATATCCAACTGATAATTTAATTAAGGAAATAAAGAATGCAAACTTATAAAATAGAAATCGAAATAGATGAAAACGGCAACTTAAAAGCTGAAACAAAAGGAATGGAAGGTGAGATTTGTATTAGTGAACTTGAAGAAATTTTGAAAGAAATAAAAGGTGATAAAGTTTATAAAAATAAACCTGAATTTTATAAAAAAACAAAAATCACTAATAAAATTAAAATTAAAAATAATTAAAACGACACTTAGTGTTAGTAGTAAAAATATTATGTTAATTAAGGAAGTGTAATGAAAACAGCAACTACTTTCGGAGCAAGTAAAATAACCGACCCTAAACTTTACGAAGAAGGCGTAGAGCTTGGAAAGTTTTTGGCAAAAAAAGGCTACAGAGTAAAATGTGGAGGATACGGCGGGCTTATGGAAGCTGTTAGCAAAGGAGTGTGGGAAGAGGGTGGAGAGGTTATCGGTATTACGCTAAAACAATTTGACCAGACCCGTCCGAAAAATCCATACCTTACCAGTAAAATTCAAACAAACGATTTGTTTCAAAGACTTAAAAAATTAATTGAAGGAAGTGAATTATTTGTAGCACAAAGCGGAAGTATAGGCACGTTAAACGAAATTTTTATGGTTTGGGCGTTAAAATACGGCTTGGGTCTTGATGTTAGAATATGTTTGATAGGAAGAGATTATGAAGCGTTTAAACAATGTGTTTTTATCCCAAAAGAGAGAATTAAAGAAATAGAAGTGTATAAAAGTTTAGATGAATTTAAGCTAACGTTTAAATCTTAATTTAATCGCTTTTGCGAGAGAATTGACATCTACGTTTTCAAAATGAACGCCTGTAGGAACACCATGGGCGATTTGGGAAAACTCTACATCTAAATCTTTTAGTTTATCTTCCAAATAAAGGCTTCTTGCCTCAGATTCGACAGAAGGCGGAAAAGCGAAAATCACTTCTTTTATTCCTTTATCTTTAATTATATTTCTTAGCTTTTCAATATTTTCGTCATCAATATGGACTAGAACAAAATAATATCCCCTATATCCATTTGACTCTTCCAATACCAAAATATCTTTTGTATTTTCTACCACGGCAAGCGTTTTGTCTCTGCTTTCGTCCGCGCAAATGTCGCATATTTCATGCTCGCTGAAATTTCCGCATATCTCACACTCTTTTATATTCGTAACGACATCTTCTATTGCGTTTATTAGTTTCATTGCTTTAAATTTATCTTTGGCTACAGCAAGCGCCAAACGAGTTGCGCTCTTTTTACCAATGCTCGGCAATTCTTCAAACGCTTCTATCAATTTATTGAGCGAGGTTAAATCTTTCATTCTGCTCCTATTTTTTGGAAAAGTTTTTTAAAACATTATGGAATTATATCAAAGGAATAATAGGTATAATTGTGAAAATAAACTTAACGGTTTCAAATAGGTAATATGCAATAAAGGGCTAAGCCGGTTTTTAATAACGAATACTTAAATAATACAACACCTCGATTTATATTGTAATAAAATGTTTTAATCACAAAGAATATTTAAAAACAAATTGATATAATTCTTAAAAACTATGGAGTTTTTATGGCAAAAAGAGATGTTGAATTAGATGGCAAGAAATTTTCGATAAGCTATGAAATAATAAATCCAACAGAAAAAACGAATATCGTTTTTTTACACGGGTGGGGGAGTAATAAGGAAATTATGAAAGTATTTAAAGATAATTTCAAAAGTTTTAGGCATGTTTATATTGATATGCCCGGATTTGGCAAATCTACAAACGAATATGTATTGACTACTCAAGATTACGCAAATATTATTAAAAAATTTTTATCTGAAATAAACGCAACACCAGATATCGTAATAGGGCACAGTTTCGGAGGAAAAGTGGCTACTCTGCTTAATCCGAACGTATTGGTGTTACTGGCAAGTGCCGGTATCGTTATGCCTAAACCATTTGACGTAAAACTCAAAATCGCTATATTTAAAACACTAAACAAACTTGGTTTTGGTGTTTTAAGAGATTTGTTTGTTAGTAAAGATGCTAAAGGAATGCAAGAAAACATGTATCAAACGTTTAAAAACGTAGTAGATGAAGATTTTAGCGATAATTTTAGTAATTTTAAAGGAAAAGTGCTGATATTCGGAGGAGAAGAAGATAGCGCCGTTCCAAAAGAAGCAATAAAAAAACAGGGGGAATTGTTTAATAGTGAAATTATTATGTTAACAGGTGACCACTATTTTTTCTTTAATTCAAAAGATGCAAAAACAAACAGAGCAGTAATAGAAAAGAAAATTTTAGAATCGATTAACTAAAATTTTTTAAAAATTCTTTTATTCTTTTGACCCCTTCTTTTAAAACCTTTATATCTTTAGTATAAGCAATACGGATAAAAGAGTTATAATCTCCAAAATCAACCCCGGGCGTTAACGCAACTTTTGCGTTATGCAACAAATTTTTAGTAAATTCCAAGGAATTGTCGCTATATTTTGAAATATCACACCATAAATAAAACGCGCCTTTTGGATTCGTTATGCTAAACACATCTTTTAGATTATCATATAAAAAATCCCTTCTTTTATTAAACTGCGATTTTACTGTTTGAAGATATTCATAATCAAACGCTTCCAAAGCGGCATATTGCGACAGAGTAGGAGCGGAAATTAAAATATTTTGAGCGATAATTTCTCCTATACGTATAAATTTATCCGGCAGAATTATCCACCCGATTCGAAGTCCAGGCATACAAAAAAATTTGCTAAATCCGTTTATAATAATGGTGTTTTTGTTATATTTTAAAGCGGTAGTATAATCCGTATCGTATATCAGCCCGTGATATAATTCGTCGCTTATTAATAAAATACTTTTTTTTTCGCAATATTCGCAAATGTCTTTTAATTCTTTTTTTGTATATACGCTTCCGGTCGGATTATTGGGTGAAGATATCATTAACGCATCAAACGCGTAATTATCCAAATCTTGGGTAGTAATTTTATATGTTGGAGCTGATGAAGGTATTTTTACAAACTTTTTATTTTCAAGTTCGGCAAAATTTTCGTAACAAGGATACCCAGGAGTAGGTGTTGCTATAATGTTTGCAAAATAAAACGCTATCAAAAACGCAGTAGATGTCCCGGTAGTTACTATTATATTTTCGGGATTAACTTCGGTATTATAAAACGTTTTATAATGTAATGCTATCTTTTCTCGTAGCTCTTTTAATCCTTTAGCCTCGGTATAATAAAATTTCTCTTTTGTCACAGCTTTTGCCAACGCCTCTTTTACCTTAGGAGAGGGGAGCAAGTCTGGTTCGCCGATTTCGAGGTGAATTACGTCGTCTATTTTTCTTGCTTCTTTTAATACGTCCATAACCAAAAACGGATTCATTTTTTGCCTTTTATTTTAAATTGTTATATTATCATATAATATATAAAAATTTCTAATCTTAAAGGAGTAAAAAATGAGTGTTTTAGTGGAATTTGCTATGTTTCCTACCGATAAAGGGGAGAGTGTAAGCGAATATGTCAGTAGAATTATTAAAATGTTTAAAGAAAGCGGTATAAATTATCAATTAACTCCTATGGGAACGATTTTCGAAGTAGAGACGATTGAAGAAGCGACAAATGTCATTAATAACGCCTATAAACAGTTAGAACCTGACTGTAATAGGGTATATACGACCATCAAAATGGATATTAGAAAAAACAAATCCGACAGAATGAAACAAAAAATCAATTCGATTAAAAATAAAATAGGTCAAATAAATACGGAGTAATATTATTATGTTAATCTAAAGATAGCATATAATGCTTTTTTATCACTTATTAATCGAATAATAAATTACTATTTAAAGGAAACATACTATGCAAAGACTATACGCACCATGGAGAAGAGAATACCACGTAAAAAAACAAAATGGCTGTGTCTTTTGTGAAATTGGAAACAATCCCCAAAATGATGATGAAAACCATGTTTTCTATAGAGACGATATATGTTTTTTCGTCATGAACAGATTCCCTTATAATCCGGGGCATTTTATGATTATACCCATAAGACATATTTCAAATTATGAGGAGTTAAACGACAAAGAAGTTTGTCATATAGCTAAAATGGCGCAAAAAGGGTGTAAAATTTTAAAAGATTTCGGAGCTGATGGAATAAATATGGGCTGGAATTTAGGATTTGATGCGGGTGCCGGAATACCCGAGCATATTCATATGCAAATAGTCCCCAGATTTAAACGTGATACGAATTTGATGACTACTGTTTTTGATACGAGAGTTTATAGTGCCGATTTTGACAAGATATATGAAGAAATCAAAAATATTTCCGCTAAATATTTAAAAGAGGGGAGGGGTTAGATTTTTTTAAGAAATTCCGTTTTGAGATAAACTTGACCGATACCGTCCACCTTGCACGAAATATGTCCCTCAACGTCGCACATTCTTATATTTTTAACGACGGTGCCTCTTTTGATTGTTTTCCCAGCGCCTTTAACTTCCAAATCTTTTATTACGCTAACGCTATCTCCGGCTTTTAAAACATTACCGTTGGAGTCTTTTACGACTTCTTCCGTTTTATTCGCAATTGCCATTTCTTCGTCTGTTAAATACATCATATCTGTCATATCGCTTCTACCAAGCGCTTGCCAAATCTTATAGCTTAGAATCTTTACGGCTGGGACTTCGCTCCACATAGCGTTGTTTAGACAGTTAAAGTGGTTTTCATCGAAATTTTGGGATTCTATTTGATTTTTACACGTCTGACAAAGCAAAACGTATCCGTCGTTATTATCGCTTTTATATACTTCGTAAATTTCAAGATTTTCTTCGTTTTCGCATAGCTCGCATTTGTTATTTGCTCGAGTCAATATTTCTTTTTCGTTCATTGATAGCCTTTTTTTTCGGAAGTATAGCAAAAAAGCAAAAATTTGAATAAAATTTCGTTTAAATATTTTATAATGAAAACATAAAGGCTAAATAATGATAGAAATGAAAAATGCCAATTTTAAAGTTGAAAAAAGCAAATGGGAAGCATTTAAAAAAATATCAAAACTAAAACACTCCGATTCAAGTAAAGAACTCAGAAAGCTCATAGACAAATACCTTGAAGAAAATAAAGATTTATTGAATAAACTGTTTTAATATTGCAAAAAAACATTGCTGTTGTTTTTTTACTTTTTCATTCTTAAATATTACCTTATGTCTAACTAAGTATATAATGAAATAATACAGATACCAAAGCGGTATCTGTTTATTTTATATTTAGTTAACATAATGTATATTCTCTAAATTTTATTTTTACTACTTTACAAGCGTTTCTATTAAATGCGGAAAGAAAAATATTATCAAAAGCGTTATAATTTGAAATATTATAAACGGGATTATACCTATATACAAATCTTTTGTGCGAATTTTATTTCCTGCCGCCCCTTTTAAGAAAAACAGACTAAACCCAAACGGCGGAGTCAAAAACGATGTCTGTAAATTAACCGCAATCAACAAAGCAAACCATAACGGGTCTATATTAAAGCTTTTGACGATAGGCAAAAGAATCGGAATAATTATAAACGTAATTTCAATAAAATCTATAAAAAATCCCAACACAAAAATTAAAAGCATGGAAATAAAAATAAAAGCGTATTTATTTGAAATATCGTCGGTAAAAAACGAAGTTACTATATCGCCCGAACCAGATTCGTTAAACACCAAAGAAAACGCAGCCGCACCTATTAATATCATAAATATCATACCCGTCATCGTAACCGTTTCCCTTGCGGCGTATTTTAATAAATCCCAACTAAACGTCCCGTAAAACATTGCCAGTATAATAGACCCGACAACTCCAACCGCCGCCGATTCCGTAGGAGTCGCAAACCCGGTAAAAACGCTACCTAAGACTATCCCTATCAAAATAGCCGGAGCTACTAAAGATTTGAGTGCGTTTATAAGTATTTGGGAATACGGTTTGTCCGTTTTAATAGCCGGAGCGATTTGAGGTTTTAAAAACGACAAAATCAAAATATATCCTATATACAACACAACGACAATCATGCCGGGCACTACCGCAGCTTTAAACAAGTCCCCTACACTGATATTCATAACAGCGCCCAAAATAATCAAAACGATACTTGGAGGTATAAGCTGTCCAAGCGTTCCGCTTGCGGCTATTACGCCGCCGGCGAGTTTAGGAGAATAGCCGTGTTTTAACATAACAGGCAAAGAAATTGTCGTCATCATAACTACGCTCGCAGCTACTATACCCATTGTTGCGGCAAGTATAGCGCCCACTATTACGATTGCTATCGCAAGCCCTCCTCTCACCGAGCCAAACAACTCACCTATCGATTCAAGCATATTTTCCGCTATTTTACTTTTTTCCAAAATTAATCCCATAAAAATAAACAAAGGGACAGCCATTAATATTACGTTATCCATTCTTCCGTATATTCTATAAGGCAAAAGTCCAAAAACGTGTAGTCCCACGTTAGGGTCCACCCATGCGGCAAATATTGCACTCGCTCCGAATGCAAAAGCCACTGGTATCCCCAACATCAGTAATATAAAAGCGACTACGAAAAGTATCAATCCCGTCATCTATTATCCTTTGGCTTTTAATTTGGAATATGCTTTTCTCAATTCCGCTATACTTTGTAAAAGCACTAAAAAAAATCCTATTATCATTGTGCTTTTTATAATCCATCTACACCCAAGTCCTCCCGGGTCGCCGGATTGTTCGTGCATGGAGTAGCTCATTTGCACAAAAGACACCGCTTCTATCACAACGAGCGTAGCAAACGGCACGACAAAGAAAAGAACGGTGATAATTTGAATTATAGCTTTGGTTTTGGGCGAGAATCTATCATAAAAAATATCTACCCTTACATGTTTGTCCCTACTCATCGTGTATGCAATAGCAAACAAAAACGTCAAATCGTAAAGATGCCACTCAAGTTCTTGCAAAGCGATACTTCCCCCGTGAAAAAGTTTTCTTGCTATTACGTCATAGCTGACTATCAAACTCAATACAATCAAAGCGATTGCGGCTAACAGCATAAAAAATTTGGTTATTTTTTCGATATAAAGATTACTTTTAGGAATAAAAGATGCGATTAATACAAATAAAAACGCTCCAATAATAGATAAATCGATATGATTACTTAAGGGCATCGTCAAATCAAAAAAAGGCTTCATAAAATAATCGGTAAATTTATATACATTCTCACACACGTCTCCTCCTTATAAATATTCCGGAGCATCGTTGCTAAAAATTATCAAATCCCCAGCTCCGGTATTATCCGCAAGGATTTTTTCCAAATCTTTTTTGGATTTTAGCACAATTTTATCCGCTCTTACAATATTTTTACATAAAGTTTTCCTATTAACGTCACCGGTAATTATTACCAAATCAAAAATTTCGTCTATTTTTTTGGCAAGATTTACATTTTGTGATTCATCAGCCTCAACTATGCCCGGCGTTACTATTACTTTTCTACCCCCATAATTTCTAATAAGCTCGTAGGATTTCACCATACCTTCGAAATTTCCGTTAAAGCTATCGTCTATTATGATTTTTCCCCCTACTTCTATTTTTTGAAGCCTGTGCGGTATTGCGTTTAATTTATAAACCCTTTTTTGTAAATAATCTATATCCAAGCCAAACTCTAATGCTTGGTAAATCGCTAACGAAATATTTATGGCGTTAAAATCCCCAAGCAAATTACACTCAAACGTATAATCTTTTCCCTCAATTTCCAATTCCCACGATAACCCTTTAAGAGTGGCTTTAACGTTCTTGATTTTGTTTTTAATAACCTCTACTTTTTGGTTATATTCAATTTCATAAGAAAAGCCCTTTTTTAATTTCGGGGTTTTAAAAATTTCAAGCTTGGTTTGTATAACGTTTTGTAGCGTTTTAAAATACTCTATATGCTGAGGACCTATTTTTCCGAGTATCGAATATTCGTTTTGCAAAAAATTAACAATTTGAAAAATATCGCCCTTTTCTCTCGCTCCGGCTTCCGCTATATATATTTCGATATCATTTGGCATATCTTCGTTTATGTCTTTTACAATGCCTTTTATCGTATTTACGCTTCTTGGGGTTTTGTAAACATTAAATTTTTCCTCTAATAATTGATACAAAAAATTTTTTATCGAAGTTTTACCGTAACTTGCCGTAATGGCTACTATTTTTGGAGAAATGTTTTGAAGTTTTTTCTTTGCAAGGGATTTGTATTTCAAAAACAGCAAATACTCGGTAATCGCCGAGATAGTAATCGTTAAAATAACGACTATTAAAACCGAAACACCCGGATTATAGTGTAGTTTGTTATAAAAAACGAGATTAATAGTTTCTATAAATCCCAAAATTAAAAAAAATCTTTTAACTCTTTTGGTTATTGTTAAACCTTTAGTGCGTTTGAGCCATAAAATAAACGTCGGAATTAACCCAAAAAATAGATAAATCCAAAAAAACCTATACGCTATAGCATACGTAACTATTGGGACTACAAAATATAAAAGATGCCAAAGAGGCTTGTGGAAATGAAAAATAATTCTCTTTACTTTGTAATTATACCATTGCAATACCGTTATAATATAAAACCCAAACACATAAGCGGTAATAAAATTAACAATCAAATCAAACATATCAATACCTTACGCTAAAATCTTCAAACTCTTGAGAAGAGACTTTTTCGTAGCATATATTTTTAACTTCGCTAAAAGGAGAACCCTTTTGAAGAAGGGAGATAAATTTATCTATATCTTTTTCTTCCAAATTCGCAACCACTTCGACTTCGCCGTTTGGTAAATTTTTTACGTATCCTCTAAACCCCTCTTTTGCCGCCATGCTTTTAATCGCATTTCTATACCCTACTCCCTGGACTCTGCCGTGAATTATAAATTTATAGGTCATTATTTACCTTTAGCGGTTTGTATTTTATTTATGTATTCGAAATTAACGTTAATTTTTTTCTCAAGCGTTACATGTTTAGCCAGTAATTCCAGCTTCTCATCAAACTCCTCAAACAGATAATTAGCCAAGCTTCCGGGGATAGGGTTGATTTCGTTAAGATATACCCTATTGTCTTTTACAAAAAAATCACATCTGATAAGTGCGTTTTTAAACGTTTGGTTGTATATTTTTTTAAAGCTTTCTTTTAATCTGTTTTCAAGGGAAGAGTCGATTTTAGGTAACATAATATTTTTCCTGCTAAAATCCATATATTTTTTTTCAAAATCCAAAAATTCCTTTTTTTCGACTTTTTCAACCCTGCTGAATACATAATCTTCGGCTAAAAACCCGGCTAAATTATACTCCTCTATTCCCTCTATAAAAGGCTCGGCTATTATTAAATCGTCAAACTCTTTAGCCACGTCAAAAGCGTAGTTGAATTCATCTTGATTTCTAACCACGCTAACTCCTATACTACTGCCAAGACGCGCCGGTTTTATTATTATAGGAAAATCAAATTTCGTTTTAGGAGCCGTTATTACTTCATAATCTATCGTTTCAACCCCTACTTCCTTTGCGTAATGTTTACTCAAAACTTTATTGTAACTTACAACGCTTGCTTCAATATTAGGCGTTATGGCTTTTATTTCGTAAAATTCAAATATACCAGCCATTTTCCCGTCTTCCCCGTCTCTTCCGTGAATAAGGTTGATTACCGCATCGTAGTTAACATAATAATCTTTCTTTAGAAGACCCTTTTTATATTTGAATCCCCCTTTTGTAATTTCTACCTTCGTGGCGTTTTTATATTCGCCGCTTGAGAAATATTTGCTTTTCATATTCTGTTTATCTATTAAATACATCTCCCTATTATCGGAAACATATACAAATTCAAGCTGATGTTTTTTAATTTTTTCTTTAAGCGTTATAGCACTTACTATTGATATTTCGTGTTCGAAACTACTACCTCCGAAAATCAAAACAAATTTCATTTTACTCCCTTACTTAATCTTTTAAGCGCAAGTTTAATAATCTCTTCTACGCTTCCTTCCAAATCATTAACGGCTTTTATTATATCAGCTCTATTAAACCCTAAATTTTCAAGAGCGCTAATCGCTTGATTTTTAGCGGGATTTGAAGAAACAACTTCAAAATCCCCCATTTCCATTAATATCCTCTTTGCGCCTTTAGGACCGATACCGGGTATTTTTTTTAACGCGTTAATATTTTGAGTTGAAATTATATCCATAAATGTCGTCGGTGTATACGTCGAACAAACCGCCAAAGCTACTTTAGGTCCGACACCGTTTAGTTTTATAAGCGTGTCAAAAAGCTTTTTTTCGTTTTTATCTATAAATCCATACAAGGTGTATTCGTTCTCTTTAATAATCTCGGTTATATAAAAAAGCCCCTCTTCTTCAATGCTTGAAAACGTAATCATACTTACGTTTAATTCATATATCACATCTTTTACGTCAAGTAAAATTCTACCTTCACTCTTTTCAAAAATTTTACCCCTTAGCGCCGCTATCATCTTTTTTTACCTTTATTTTTACGATTTTATACTCGTTTCCGTAATCTTTTATCTTAAATCCGCAAACTCCTTCGTCCCCTTTAGTGTCGTATGTGAGTTTTACGGGGGGTTCGAGTATGTCGAATTCGATTCTGTTATATGCCGTCCAAGGAGAATAAGAAACGATTTTGGCGTTAAAAATAGCCGTTTGGAAGTTTTGCAACGTTTCGTTTAACTCTTGTAGCTCTTGTTTTAGCATTACTATTTCGTTTTTTAATTCAAGCGTTTTGTCTTTAAAGTCGTTATACTCTTTGATTTTCTTAAGCGTCGTAGGAGATGTTTTTATTCCTTTTTTCTTGTTTTCTTTGTATTGGGCTACCATTCGTTCGATTGTAGGTTTGTTTTTTAGCAAAATCTGTTTTCTTTTGTTGTATTCGGAAATTTTAATTTCTATATTTCTTTCAACCTCTTGAATTTTTTTCTCTATTTTATCGACGTCGTCACCGATATCCAACACTTTCGCCGGAGAAATAATCAGCTTATTTTCGCTACCTTTTAGTTTTTTGATAACTATTTCGTTTAATGCGTAAATTTCTAAATGAGACCCCATCAACTCTACTTCGACTTGATGAGCTATTATCTTTCCGCCTATTGCTTGTTTGATTTTAACTTTTCTTCCTTTAACGATACCGTTTTCAAGTCTATTTACTTCTATTTCTTTACCTTCGGCGTACCCTTTATGGACGTTGATATAGGCTTTATCCGCGTAAATTTTGGCTTTTTGATGAGTTTGCCCTTGGATTTTAAGCTCTTTTGCATTGATTTTTGCGGAATTTCCTACATTTCCTCTAACAATCAAAACGGTGGTTTCAACTACCATATTATCAGCTATCGCTTCTTTTAGTGCGTCCGATTCTTTTACTTCAAGCTTGATATTCGAATCTTTAGCTCCGCTAACGTTTCCGGTTTTAAGGTTAATTTGTCTTATTTCCATTTTATCTTTAATAGAATAAGAATCTCCTTCTTTATAAATATATCCGTCTTTTAAGGCGATATATTTGATTTTTCTTTCGTCTTCTTCTTTTTTTATTTCATTAGGGTTAATATGAATATCCGGTATTTCAAACTTTCTGACTTTTGGTATTTTAATAATCTTGCCCCTGCAATCCCTACCGTTTTTACCCTGAATCGCTTTAATAACCTCTATTAACAAATCCCCTTTTTTTACGGGAAAAATCAAATGGTTTTCCAAATTTTCCTTTTTAGTCAAATAGTGATAGAGCACTTTACCTTCCACGTTCTCAACCGGGTCTATTCCGTGGCATAGTTCTATTTCTTCTTCATTTTCGAGTTTACCAAGAACTCTTAGTTTTGCTACTACTTTTTCTATATCGTAATTCATTTTTTCATCAAACAACTCTATCAAAAACGAATTTCTAAGTTTCTTTTTGTTAAGTTCTTCTTTTAATCTTTTTTCCAGATTTCTTTTATAAACCAGCGTAGACTCGGGACTAATTATAAATTTAGCGCGTGTTAGGAATTTATTTACGTCCATTTTGCCGATTAATTCGAAATTTTTATCAAATTTGGCTTTTTTAATCTCAATTTCATAAACTTGTTTAATATGATTGTTTTCGTTGATTAAAAAATCTCTCATTTGCAAAAAGTGTTTGTTTTTATCGTCCACTTCAACAAAATCGCCGCTGTTTCCTATTTTTATATATGTCTTAAAATCCAAAATCTCAAAATCCAACGAAGAAAGCGCTATTTTATTGGTTTTGGATACATTCATCAACGATTCGTTTACGTTTTCGGTCCTAACAACAAAAGGTAACTGAATCTCTTTTTTGGTTTCTTCTTTTTTTAGAAAGTCGAATAACCCCAATTTAATTCCTTTGTAATTTTATTATGCTACAATACGCGCTATGTTTAAGTCTATAATCGTAAATTTTTTAGGAATATTCAACTCCAGAATTCTGGGTTTCATACGTGATTTGTTAAGTGCCTCGATACTTGGGGCAAACGTTTACTCGGATATATTCTTCGTCGCTTTTAAATTTCCCAATTTTTTTAGACGAATATTTGCCGAAGGCGCTTTTGCCCAAAGTTTCCTTCCCAGTTTTGTCCAAGCAAAAAACAAACCGAAATTCGCATGGGTTGTTTTTAGAAATCTATTTATAATTATACTTATTTTATCGCTTTTTGTAACATTTTTTTCCGATTCTTTGGTAAATCTTTTGGCTCCGGGCTTCGACGAACAAGCCAAAAAACTCGCTTCCCCTTTAATCGGACTCAATTTCTGGTATCTGGATTTGATATTTATCGTAACCTTTCTCGCATCATTGTTACAATATAAAAAACACTTTGCGACCACCGCTTTTTCAACGGCGTTTTTAAACATCTCGCTAATAGCCGCTTTAATATTATCGGCAAATTTACCAAAAAGCGAAATTATTTTTTATATGAGCGTTGGAGTTATTATCGGAGGAATGGCGCAAGTTATCGCACATATAATAGCCGCAAATAGATACAAAATACTCAAACTCCTATGTATCGGAGCCAAAAGCCGTAAAAAAACCGACATATCACAGTTTAAAAAACACTTCCTACCTTCGGTTTTCGGTAATTCCACGGCTCAAATCAGCGCGTTTATAGATACGTGGCTTGCTACGTTTTTAATTAGCGGAAGTATCAGCTATCTTTATTACGCCAATAGACTATTCCAACTCCCTTTTGCGCTTTTTGCAATTGCCACTTCAAGTGTATTATTTCCCAAAATTACGAAAAATTTAAACGAAGGCAAAGAAAAAGAAGCGTTTGAAAGTATGAAACAGATGTTTTGGATACTTTTTTATTTACTGATACTTGCGAGTATAGTAGCTATATTGGATAGCGAAGAGATTGTTAAACTACTCTTCCAACACGGCGCATTTGACGACAAAGACACATTCTATACTTCCGGCGTTTTGATAATGTATATGATAGGACTGATTCCATACGGACTTAACAAACTCTTCTCAAGTTATCTTTACGCAACTCACAAACATCTAAAAGCCGCAAAAATATCCGCAGTTTCGCTCGTCGTAAACATCATACTTTCGGTTGTTTTAATCGTCCCTTTAAAAGTTTACGGTCTGGCGCTTGCGAGTAGCTTAGGAGGTGCGGTACTGTTTTTATTAACGCTTAAAGAGTTCGGATTTAGCGAGTTTTTGAAGTTTTTTGACAAAAAGCGTGTTTTGTTGATGTTTTTAACTATTTTTGGTAGTATAATTATAGCGATCGCTTTTAAGGAGATATTATGGTTAGTTTTGAAATAGAAGTAAGCGAAGAGAGATTAAACGACGTCTTAAAAGCCCTAAAAGAAAACGAAGTAAACATTAAAAACAAATATTTAGCCGAAGACCCGTATTATTTCCAAAGAAGAGCCGATTTACACAAACTTCTTGAAGATATTGAAAGCGGAAAGGAACCTCTTTATGAATGGAAAGAGAGTGAAAAAGAAATTGATGAATGGATTAAAAAATTAGAAAATGAAAATAATTAGGTCACGTAAATTTCTAAATAAATTAAAAAACATATTAGCATATATTGCAAAAGACAAAATTACAGCTGCAAAACGTTTTAGACACGAGCTAAATGAAAAAATTAACAATTTAACCCATTTTCCATATAAATACAGAAAATCCTACTATTTTAACAATGAAAATATAAGGGATATGATTTTCAAGGGTTACACGATTATATACAAAAATTGACAAAGACAAAATTATAGTACTCGATATTTTTAAAAAGGAGCAGTATGACAATATTTGATTCTCATCTACGAAAAAAAGTGGAATTTAAACCGATTAAAGAAAATGAAGTTAGAATCTACGTATGCGGTCCGACCGTATATGACGACGCACACTTAGGACATGCAAGAAGTTCTATCAGTTTTGATTTATTAAGACGCACGCTTGAAGCTCTTGGATTTAAGGTGACGTTTGTTAAAAACTTTACGGACATTGACGATAAAATCATCAATAAAATGAACCAAACGGGTAAGAACTTAAAAGAAATCACCCAATATTATATAAACTCGTATCTAAGGGACATGCAAGCCCTTAACGTAAAAAGAGCCGATATCGAACCAAAAGCCACCGAATCCCTTGAAGCAATGTTTGATTTAATAAATAAACTTTTAGAAAAAGGATACGCTTATAAACTTCCAAACGGTGATATTTATTTCGATACCTCCAAAGACGAAGAGTATTGCCGTCTTTCAAACAAATGCCAAGAGGACGAAGTGGTTCACAGAGTCGATACGGAAGGCAAAAAAAATCCCGCCGACTTTGCTTTGTGGAAAGCTTGCAAAGGCGAAGAAGACGTATGTTTCAATTCTCCTTTTGGCAAAGGAAGACCCGGCTGGCATATAGAATGTAGCGCCATGATTAAAAAACACATAGCATATGACGGAGAGTATGAAATAGACATTCACGGAGGAGGAGCTGACCTGTTTTTCCCTCATCACGAAAATGAAGAGGCTCAAACGTATTGCGCCTATAATCAACATTTGGCTAAATATTGGGTCCATAACGGTTTTGTTCAAATAAACGGCGAAAAGATGAGTAAATCGCTTGGTAACAGCTTTTTTATTAAAGACGCTTTAAAACATTATCCGGGAGAGGTTTTAAGATTTTATCTGATGAGTACGCATTATAGGGCTCCTCTAAATTTCTCGGAAGTTGATTTAATCGCAAGTAAAAAAAGACTCGATAAACTCTACCGCCTTAAAAAAAGAATTTACGGACAATCCAAAAAACAAGAAGATAAAGAATTCCAAAAAGCTCTACTTGAAGCTATGAAAGAGGATTTAAACATTTCAAAAGCGTTAGCCGTAGTGGACGAGTTTGTAAAAGAAGCAAACGACTCGCTTGATAAAAACCCAAAAGACAAAGCGCTAAAACAGAAAATTCTCAGCAATATCGAATTTATAGACACTCTACTAGGTATTGGAGGCAGCGACGCGTATGAGTATTTTCAAGCGGGAATTGATGAAGAAACAAAAGCAAAAATAAACAAACTTATCGAAAAAAGAAGCGTTGCAAAAAAAGAGAAAAATTTCGACCTTGCCGACCAAATACGCAAAGAACTAAACGACATGGGTATTCAAATCCAAGATACACCCGCGGGGACGGTGTGGGAGAGAGTTTAGCTTTTCAAAAGCTTTTCTTCCTCTTCTATAATTTCAACCTCTATTATATCTTCAACCGTTACAAACCCTATAATTATCAATATCCACGCCACCACGCTAATTATAAGTCCCACAGCAAAAGGATTTAAAACCGAACCGATTACTAAAAATTTTCCTCCGTAATCAAAATAACTGTTGTTGAATTTTTTAGATATCAGTGCAAAACTTTTATAATAATAAACGGCGCTTGCTATGCTTAAAACATAATAAATCGCTATATAAATCAAAATACTCGCTCCCATTACAACCGGCTCGGAAGTTGTAGCCCCAAGTAACAAAGAAACGATTATAGCCACCAATTTAAAATAAAACAACAAACTCGCAATTAACGCTAAAACCGCACCTATTAAAAAATAAGAAAACCCTTTGGTCCCTTTTGCCAAATCGTTAATCGCCACTCCTAAAAATATCAATCCCAAAATCGTAAAAACTATCGAGACGCTTGGTATAAACGAAAGAGACAAAAACACTCCTCCCAACATTCCGAAATATTTAGAAATCATTCTCTTCCTTTATTATTTTTATTTTTTTTATTTTTTCGTAAATAGGTTTATCGGTATAAATCGGTAAAGAATTAGTTTGTAAAATGGCACACTTCATTAAAATCAAGTCGTCAACATCATTGTAAACACTTTTTAATTTTGCAAAAAGATTCGCTTCTTTTTGTTCGTAATATAATATTTCCATATTTTGTGAAACGAATTGCTTAATAATATATAAATTGTGATTGATATTTTGCGTCATATAAACTCCGGCAAGCAAATAAGAATAATCAAATATGGTAATATATAATTTTTCAGCAAGCTTAAATTTTGTAACCACCGCCATATTTCCAGCCAAAAAATCAAGAACTTTTTGAGCTTCTACAACCATTTTCATAATAAACTTCTCATTTTTTTTATATCTTTTTCATCTATTTTACCCAAAAATTTTAATAAATCTTTATTTTTAAACTTTTTCAAATTAGCATATGTTTTTATTGCATTCTCAACAATATGTACTTTTGAAGTTTCATACTCTTTAGCTAATGATTCTATCAAAACCAAAACATCTTCATTAATTCTAAATGTAACCAATTTTTTCATTTTCTTTCCTTTGTAGTTACATAATAATAAATCAAAATATAAATTTTGTAAATAGATTTTTTCTGTTTTAAATACCGATATTTCTACGAATAGATAAAAATTAAAAAAATTTTTTTTATTTTTATTTCGTTTTAACAACATAATATTATAATTTCCAGCAAAAAAAATCAAAGGAGAAAAAATGAAGAAAATTCTTTTAAGCACATTAATTTCTTTTTCGGTATTATTCGCCGCAAGCCCGACAGATACAAAAAAAATCACACATCACAAAAAAATCACACATCACAAAAAACACAAATATTTAGTGTACAATCTAAATGTCGATTTTAAATCTTCAAGTGCTTCTATTTCACCAAAAGAGCTTCCAAAAATTAAAAAATTCGCACAATTTTTAAAAAAACACCCAAAATATAAAGCCATTATAGTCGGTTATACCGATAATAAAGGAAATAAAAAACTAAACAAATTGCTCTCATTAAAAAGAGCAAAAGCAGTTTATAAAGAATTAATTAAAATGGGAATCAATAAAAAAAGACTAACTTATAAAGGTGAAGGAGCTATTCACCCTCTAACATCAAATAAAACTCCAAAAGGTAGAGCGAAAAACAGAAGGGTTGAAGCGATTATAATTAAATAATCTTTTTTCCCCTTCCACTATAATTGTTAATACAAAATATAGCTCATTCCATATAATCTGTAAATACCAAACTTTCTTCCTAAAACCCATAATTTCGGGTATTTTAAAAATTTTACTAAAAAATTTATTTTTTTCAATACTTTTTTTTTCAAAAGAAGCATAATTGCATTCCAAAATTACATTTAAAGGAGCAAACATGAAAAAAACATTTATTGTTTTATCGATTGCCGCATCTATTGTAGCGGCACAAAATTATCAAATAGGAATAGCTGGCGGGAAAACGCACGTAACTCATTCAGGCGTATTGGATAAATATAATTTCGTTAATTTCAGACTAAATAAAAAAATTTTCGAAAATTCATATATTAGAACCGAATTCGAACACAGCACACGAGCCGTAAAAGAGAAAAGTTTAAAAAAAGCATTATTAAATTACGAGTACGATTTTAATTCAAATGAGACATTTTCTCCATATTATTTTGTAGGAGCGGGATATCAATGGTCCGATACAAATTACAAAAACGCACTTGTAGCGGATATGGGGTTAGGGGCTAAATATAAAATAACAGATCAATTAAATCTATTTGCAGAAGTTAGAGCTTTAAGAGATTTAAGAAATATTGATACACATTATAGCGGCATTGTAGGTTTTGTATTTAATTTCGGTAACGACCAAAAAGAAATTCAACCACAACCAACAAAAAAAACGATAGTACCTCCAAAAGATACGGACCAAGACGGTATAACGGACAATCTCGACAAATGCCCCAATACCCCTAAAGGAGTCAAAGTTGATAAATTCGGCTGTCCTTTAGATAGCGATAACGACGGAGTCCCTAATTATCTCGACAAATGCCCCAATACCCCTAAAGGAGTCAAAGTTGACAAATTCGGCTGTCCGGTAACATTTAATTTCGATATACAATTTGATGTAAATAGTGCAAAAATCAAACCCCAATATATGAAAACAATCGAAAAATTTGCTAAATTTCTAAAAGATAATCCGGCATATAAAGCAGAAATTATCGGTTATACTGATAAAACAGGAAACAAAATTTATAATATAATTCTCTCACAAAAAAGAGCCAAGGCAGTGTATGAAGCCTTAATACAAGCAGGTGTAAATAAAGATAGATTATCTTGGGCTGGACTTGGTGACGCCAATCCTATCGCACCTAACGATACGGAAGAAAACAGAGCAAAAAACAGACGTGTCGTAGCCAAATTATTTTTACAATAAAGGAGCTAAATGAATGATATTATGTTTTACACCGTATCGATTGTAACGATTCTAAATCCAATAGCGGCGGCGGCTATTATGCTGTCGCTTGTTAAATATTCCGAAATACCCGCCGTTGCAAAAAAAAGTTCTTTTACCGTGTTTATCGCAGGAATCATAACAATGCTTTTAGGAGGGGAGATATTAAAATTTTTCGGTATCAATATTCCTTCTATAAAAGCAATCGGTGGTATAGTTTTATTGTTTATAGCATTAAATATGATTCAAGGTAAAGAAATAGCATCTACTAATTCCACCGAAGAAGAACATACCGCCGCTCAACACAAAGACGACGTAGCCGTTATTCCATTAGCAATTCCTATTTTATTCGGTCCGGGGGTTATTACCACCATAATAGTTTTAAGCGAAAAAAATACTCTACTTTTACAAAAAATTTATCTTTTTATAGCAATTGCTCTATCAAGCATAATTACGTATGTCATATTATTACACTCAAATAAAATTTCCAAGGTTTTGGGAGTAAATGGTTTAAAAATTACAACAAGAATCATGGGGCTTATAATTGGTGCGATTTCTTTTATGTTTTTAATAGGAGGAGTTAAAAGTTTATGGGAGAGTTTATAATATGAATTCCAAAATGATTTTATTATCCACAATAATAGGTATAACAACAGGTTTTTTTATTATTTTATATTCATTATTTACACACTATCTTTCAATCGTTCTTTTTTTAGGAAATCCATACGAAACAATCAAAAATTTACCTCTTTGGTATATTTATGCAGTTCCGTTTTTTTCTATTTTAACGGTTAATATTTTAATCTCTAAAAACGAAAAAATCAAAGAATACGGAGTTGCCGAAATAGCAAAAGCCGTAGAAGAGAATAAAATTACATACACTATAAAAGACCTATTTAGCAAAATTTTCGCTTCATCTCTTTCGTTAGCATCTGGTTTTGCCGTAGGAAACGAAGGTCCCTCAGCGGCGATAGGAGCAATGATAGCTCAAAAATTTCATAAAATTTTCAAATTACCCAAGGAATTATTAAAAATTTCTTTAAGCATAGGTGCAAGCAGTGGTATAGCCGCCGTATTTGTTTCTCCAATTACAGGCATTATGTTTGCCATAGAAAACTTAGCCTATGAATTCGTAAAAGATTATGCGGGATATTTGATTTTAGGAAGTGTAATCTCTTTTAGTTTTGCTTGGCATTTTTTAGAACCTATTATTTTCAATTATTCTACCGGCAAGTTCATTGAATATAGATATATTTTTGCAACACTTTTGTTTATTCCGGTAATAACTTTTTTTATCTATCTATATCTTTATTTAAAAAATATAATATTAAAATTTTTAAAAGAAAAAATCAAAACTAACAAATATAAAAACTTCGTTTTGGCTTTAATAGGTGCAATAGTAATAGGCACTATTTTATTGATATCACCATATGCCGCATTTAGCGGGCATAAAGTAGTAGAGACGTTAATTAACGACTCAAATCGTTTTCCTTTAAGTATGATTTTTATTTTAATCGTTTTAAGAATAATTGCTACAAGTGTTTCATCATATTCCAATGCAGTGGGAGGAATTTTTATTGCTTTAATGAGCATAGGTGCATTAGTAGGATATGGTTTTGCGGAAGTATTGATAAATTATTTGTCTTTGCAAATAGAGCCATTTTATTTTGCCGCGATAGGTGCGGGTATTTTTATGGGGGTAAATATGAAATTACCTTTAACCGCTGTGGTTAGCGCATTAGAAATCACTTACGACTATAATGTTATAATTCCTACCGGCATAAGCGTAGTTATAGTAACATATCTTATATCTGTAAAATTCGATATAAAGAAATTAACATTTACTCATAAAAAAAGGTGAAAAATGAAAAAACTTTTAGTGCTTTTTTTATTTGTTTTATCGTTTGCAAAAACTGCCGACATAAATTCCATTGTTAAACAAATACCCAAAAACTCACCAAATTATTCGTTTGCGTTGATTTTAAAACACAAAATTGATACCCTAACGTTCATTCCGCCCAAATTCAATACACTTATTTCAACGCAAGAAGAATACGTCAATGCGTTTAACACGTTGCTTCAATTAATCATTTATCAAAACTCCCTACCCTCTCAAATAGAGGAATTAAACAAAAAAACCGCTATTTTACAATCCGATTCGACTCCTATAGCCCGCCTTGAATATATCTATTACACGAAATTATCGCAAATAAAAACTCAAACATTAAAATATCTAAACTCAAATATCCCCGTTTACGAAAAAAACCTTTTCGAATCTCTCAAAAAAATAGATTTTGACACAAAACAAACAAAAAATAAAATAAACGTTATAAAAACAAAAATAGACGATATCAACAGAAAAATTGAAACGTTAAAAATAGATTTGCAAAAATACACTCTTTTAAACGATACCCAAAACGCACAATACATCAAAGCCCAAATCAAAAATTTACAAAATTACGAAAAAAAACTATACAAAAATCTATTTGACGATTACATAATAATCTGGAGTGACGAATTAAAAAGAAAAGACAAAAACGCCTTTAACACAGACGATTATATTTTAGACTCCTCAAAAAACATAAGCGACAATCTCTACACAGCCACAGAAGAAGCCGTTAGCGATTTTGAAAGATTGACGTTTGGTGCCAAAATTTTGGTATACGGGACTAAAAAAGAGCTATCCGTCATAATCAAAAAACTCCTAAGTTACATAAATTATCCGCTTTTTAGCGTTGGAAACAGAGTTATCACTCCTTTAAATTTTGCAATATTCATACTCGTATTGGTTATAGGCTGGTTTGTTGGAAAATATTACAAATACCTAATTTACAAAATTAGACACAAATACAAAATATCCTATTCAACGGCGACACTTCTTGCAAATATGGGTTATTATACGATAATAACCACATCGTTTTTAATCGCTCTTAAAATCGTAGGGCTTGATTTAAGCTCGCTTGCTATAATTGCCGGAGCATTATCAGTAGGTATCGGTTTTGGTTTACAAAACGTAGTTAGCAATTTCGTCAGCGGTATTATACTGATGTTTGAAAGAAGCATTAAAGTAGGAGATTATATTCAAATAGACCAAGACACCAGAGGAGAAGTGGTGGATATTTCGATGAGAAGCACTATAATTCGCACAAACGATAATATAAACCTAATCATACCAAACCAATCATTTATCCAAAACAACGTAATTAACTGGACGTTGGGAGACGATATCATACGCTTTAGAGTCCCGTTTGGAACGGCTTACGGCAGTGATATTGATAAAGTAGAAAAAGTAGTGCTTAACGCAATAAAAAACTCCGACGCTCCAATTATCAAAAAACACCCCACACTCGACATTACTCCAAAAGTGGTGTTTATGGAAATGGGAGAGAGCAGTCTTAATTTCGAGCTATTTGTCTGGGTAAAAGGAGAATACGCCAGACGACCGAGACGCACGAGAAGTATATTCCTAAAACTAATCTACAACGCTTTAAACGAGGCAAATATCAATATTCCGTTTCCTCAGCAGGATTTGCATATAAAAGATTCCGTCCCGTTTGAAATAATTATTAAAAATCCAAAAAATAATTGACATAGAAATATATCTTTGCTAAGATATTAAATCTACATTAAATCAAAATTAAAGGTTACAAAATGATGAAAAAACTTGCTATTCTTGCCACTGCGGCGGTTATTACGTTTGCTTCAAACAAATCGTATTGTTTTTTGAGTAAAATTTACGTTACTTGTCATGATGCGGCTGTCAAAACGGGAATTTTAAAAGACAACAAAAAATGTATAGACAAAGCGTCCGCGGCGGCGGCTGACATTTATCAAAAATATATCGCTCCTAACACACAATATTCCGACAAAGCAAAAATGGAAGTAGGTAAAATTATAGCTTTGGTATGCTATAGCGGTTGTATGGATAAAAAAGAGATAGGAGAAAAACTATCACAAAAATGCAAAAACTCCAAATAATCTCTCTTTTTTGCTACAATTTCTAAAATAAACAAAATACAAAGGCGTTGTATGAAATTTTTTGATAGCGTCAAACCTCTTATATACAAAACAGACCCCGAAACGGCGCACGATTTGGTCGATTACGCAATGAGGACAGCAAGAAGATGCCCTCTATTTTTCAATCCGTTGATTAAAAAAAACTTCGTTAACGACGAAAGTTTAAAACAAAACATATGGGGACTTGAGTTCAAAAACCCTATAGGAGTTGCCGCAGGTTTTGACAAACATGCAACAATGGTATACGGTTGGGCGGCACTTGGTTTTGGGTGGGGAGAGATAGGAGCCGTTACGCCTAAACCACAAGAAGGTAACGAAAAACCGAGAGCCTGGAGGCATATAAACCATGAAGCGGTCCAAAACGCATACGGATTTAACAACGAAGGGGTTGAGGTAATTAAAAACCGCCTTAAAAAGCTCTATCCTTTCGTTCTACCCATCGGCGCCAACATCGGCAAAAACAAAACAACCCCGGAAGATAAGGCTATTGAAGATTACAAGGTTTTGGTTAAAAATTTAGACGAAGTTACGGACTTTTTCGTTATCAACATCTCTTCGCCCAATACGCCGGGACTTAGAGATTTACTAAACGCGGAATTTATCTCTACCCTATTTAAGGAATTAAAAGCACTAACCGCCAAACCAATCCTCATTAAATTCTCTCCCGATATGGAAGATGAAACAATCGTAAATCTTGCAAAGTTATCGGTCCTTAACAAAGCCGACGGAATAATACTTACCAATACTACGGTAAATTACGATATTATCGATACTCCTATAAAAAAAGGGGGAATTTCGGGTAAACCCTTGGCTCAAAGAAGTTATGAAGTGCTAAAACTCGTAGCTTCGGAAGTGTTTGGCAAAGTCCCTCTTATAAGCGTAGGAGGAATAGACTCTCCACAAGAAGCTTACAAAAGAATAAAAGCCGGAGCCTCGTTGCTTCAAGTATATACGGCAATTATTTATAAAGGACCTTCTATTATCGGAGAAATAAATAGAGGTTTACTCAAACTGCTAAAACAGGACGGATTTACTCATATAAGCCAAGCTATAGGCGTAGATATTCCTAAAAAATTAGAATATAAAAACTAAAGGGCTTATATGCTACACAAATTTTATACCGAAAAATTAAAAAACAACCTTGAGATAATAGCCATTCCAATGAATAAAGGCACTAACGTAATAACGGTAAATATTTTTTACAAAGTCGGAAGCAGGAACGAAACTCTTGGCAAAACGGGAATAGCGCATATGCTCGAGCATATGAATTTTAAATCCACCAAAAACCTAAAAGAGGGTGAATTCGACAAAATCGTAAAAAACCTCGGAGGCGTGGATAACGCATCTACGGGATTTGATTATACGCACTATTTTATTAAAACCTCCAAAGAATATTTGGATAAAACGTTGTGGCTTTTTAGCGAAGTGATGGAAAACTTAAATCTAAACGACGAAGAGTTTCAACGCGAACGAAAAGTTGTTTACGAAGAGAGATTATGGAGGACGGATAACAATCCTTTGGGATATCTTTATTTCAGATTATTCAATAACACATACATTTACCACCCTTATCACTGGACCCCTATAGGATTCAAAGACGATATACTAAATTGGGACATTAAAGATATTAAAACATTTCACGATACATACTACCAACCCAAAAACGCTTTTATATTAGTAGCGGGAGACATTACTCCTAATGAAGTGTTTAAAAGCGCCACAAAACATTTTTCGCATATAAAAAACCGCAAAAAAATACCCACGCTACATCAAACCGAACCTCCCCTCCAAGGAGATAAAGAGATTGTTATAAACTACCAAAGTGAAGTAGACATGGTTGCTATCGCATATCAAATACCTAATTTTAAACATGAAGACCAAATAGCCCTAAGCGCATATTCGGAAATTTTAAGCGGCGGACAAAGCGCCGTATTGAGAGATAAATTAATCCGCAAAAAACCCCTACTTAGCGAAGTGTACGCATATAACCTCGAACTTATCGACCCTGGAGTGTTTTTGGTCCTTGGAGTATGTAATCCGGGCGCCAACCCAGATAAAGTGCAAAAAGAGATTAAAAACATACTCTTAAATACCAAAATCTCAAAAACCCAACTTCAAAAAATCCAAAACCAAACCAGAATGGATTTTATCACACAGCTTGAAAGTTCGGCTAACACGAGTAATATTTACGGCGATTATTTCGCAAAAGGAGACATTGCTCCTCTTTTTGAATACGAAGAAAAAATAAACGCCCTAACCCCGCAGAAAATAGAAGATATAAAAAAATATTTCACCAACAGCGTTTGCGTTAAATTAATCAAAAAATAATTTTTTAAAACACTCTTTCGTTTTTGGAAAAAGCGGGGTTTTTTCTTTATATTTGATATAATCCTCTCCAAATTTCATAACCGCTTCTTTTTCCTCAAGCGTTACGACCGCTAAAAAAACCAACAATCCTTCAATAACGGAAATAATAAAAATAAACGTCGGCAACCCAAGCAACAACGCTATACCCAAAGGTAAAAACATAAGCCCAAAAAGCATGGGGTGACGAGTGCATTCGTAGATTTCGGACGTTACGAGTTTATTTGTTTCAAGTCTTGGCAAATCGCCCTCTCTTCCATATTTTTTTAGCGCTTTGCCTCCCGTTGCCGCGGCGTGAAAAGATAGCTTCAATACAAACAATCCCAACACGAACGTAACCAAATGAAAAGGAATATTAAAAAGAAGCGACTTGAAGTATTTTAAATCGAAATATAAACTCACCGTAATACCGCCGATGATAAACACAAGCCATATGGCAATTCTTATTACCACCGAAGGGGTGGTTTTTATAAATAAGAGTTTAATAACGCACTCCCGATTCTTACCATATTGCTTCCCTCTTCTATTGCTATTTCGAAATCCCCGCTCATTCCCATCGAACATATTTTAGCGCCATAAGGTTTTAGCTGTTCGAAAATTTTATATGTTAAAGAAAAACTTTTTCTTATTTCTCTTTCGTCATCGGTATGAGCCCCAATCGTCATTACGCCTTGTAAATCGATATTTTTTAAATTCTCTTTTATCTTCAAATAAGTCTCAACCGCAACTTCAGGAGCCATACCGTGTTTGGTCGGTTCGTTGGAGGAGTTTATTTCGATTAAGCATCTAACTTTTTTGTTTGACCTTTTATCAATTGCTTCAGCCAATTCATAAGAATTTATAGATTGAATCATAAAGGGTTCTAATTTTAAGAGTTTGTTTATTTTATTTTTTTGCAAGTTACCTATAAAATGCCACTCAATCGGATACTCTTTTAATCCCTCTACCTTCTCTTCCATATCTTGGACTCTATTTTCCCCAAAAGCTCTTTGACCATCGTCGTATAAGCGTTTTAGTACCTCCAAATCTTTCGTATATTTCGTAACCGCAACGATTTGGACTATTAAATGTTCGCTTCTTTTTAATCTCGCTTTTTCTATTTTCTGTATTAACGTATCAAGAGTCATACTCACCCTCCTAAAAGTTTATGAAGGTCGTTATACATACCGACCGCCATTAAAAATCCGAGCAATACCCAACCGGCAATTGTGAGTTTTATCATAATTTTTTCGTTTATTTCTCTTTTAAAAAGAGCTTCATATAAATTAAACATTATATGACCGCCGTCAAGTGCCGGTATAGGCAATAAATTCAATACACCCAAATTCACGCTAAGCAATGCGGTCAATAACAAAAGAGGTTGTAATCCGTAGTTTGCTATTTTTGCCGTAACATCGACAATTCCTATAGGTCCGCTTAACGTATTAAGCCCGATTGCTCCGGTAATTAACTTTTCTATACCTTTAAATATCAGCGTAGCGTCACTTAAAAGTTTATCAAACGCCACACCAAAAGCTTCGATAATAGGGTATCTAACTTTAATAACATCACCCGAAGGGACAATACCTACTATTTTTCTTTTGATTGTCTCTTTAAACATATTTTTTTCTTCCACAATTTTAGGTTTTAATTTAATTACGACTTTTTTGCCGTTCCTCAAAACCACAAGCGTCAAATTATCGTATTTTTGAATAACGGGAGAAATTTGGTCCCAACTTTTAATTTTTACGCCGTTTACCTCCAAAATTTTATCATGCGCTTTCAACACTTTATACGCGGGCGTATTGGGTATCGTTTTTCCGATTACGGGAGCAAGTTTAGTCCAGCCGGTAATAGCTATAAAAAAATAAATCAAAAACGCAAGCAAAAAGTTAAATCCGGGTCCTCCCAATAAAATCAAAATCCTCTGCCACGGCGATTTGGAAGTATAACTGTCCGGGTCGTCGCTTTTTAAGGAAGGGTCGCTGTCGTCTTGTCCCTTCATTTGGACGTATCCGCCAAGAGGCACGGCGCTGATACACCAATTGGTGTTGATAAATTTTTTACAAAACAGCTTTTTACCAAATCCGATAGAAAAAACCTCCACCTTGACACCAACAAGCCTCGCCATTAAAAAATGTCCGAATTCATGAAAAAAAACCAAAAAAGAGAGTATTAAAATCGCACTAATCATTCTGAGCTTTCATATAAACTTTTATATAATCAATTCCGCTGTAAAGCGTTAAAATTACGGCAATCCACAATAAACAGTTTCCACATGTCCAATCCATAAGCAAAAATCCTATCGCAAACATTTGAGAAACAGTTTTTACCTTTCCGGCAAACGAAGCTTTAACGCTAAGCCCCTCTTGGACCATAGCGATTCGAAGCGCCGTAATAAAAAACTCCCTAACCAAAATCAGATATACAGCCCAAGCATTAGCCCTATGCAAATACAAAAGCCCCAAAAAAGCTCCGAGTATCAACATCTTATCGGCTAAAGGGTCTAAAATCTCTCCAAATTTCGAACCGGCATTGAAATTTCTGGCAATATATCCGTCAAAAAAATCGGTAATCGAAGCAATAACGAAAATTAATGCCGCAAAATAGTCAAGCCATGAAGGGTGGACGGAAAAAATATCCCTATTCACCAAAAAAAGATACATCAAAAACGCCATTACAATCCTAATAAAAGCCAAAATATTAGGGACGTTTTTGAATCTTTTACACCATCTTTCGTAGTTATACAGTTTTATACCGTCTTTTGTCACAACCATTATTTACACCCGAACGTAGTCCCACCGTCGACTATAAACGTTTGAGCCGTAATCCAGGAGGCTTCATCGGTGCATAAAAAGTATGTAATACCCGCTAAATCGTTAGGTAATCCCATTCTATTAAGCGGACTTCTTTTTTCCACTTCCGCTTTTACCTCTTCATAATTAGGAAACGCTTTTAAAGCATCTGTATCAATCGGTCCCCCGCTAACCGCATTTACTCTTATGCCTTTTTCTCCGAGTTCGCACGCCGCATACTTAACTACCGTCTCAACAGCGGCTTTATTGGCTCCGTGTCCCGTATAATTAGGGGTAAATACCAAATTTCCCGTAGAACTCAACGAAACGATACTGCCGCCTCCTACTTTTTCCATTCTCTTAGCCGCTTCTTGAGCGCCTACTACGAACGCGCTAACGGTCGCGGTAAAAATATTACAAAGCCCTTTTGGTTTTAATCTCATAAAAGGACCAAACCCCCCTACAACGGCTCGTCCGCTAATAATTGCATTGGAAACGAAAAAATCGACTCTGTCAAAATCTTTATCGATTTGTTTAAACAAATCTTTATAAGTTTCGGGTTCGAGTATGTTTAATTGATAAGCCTTAGCTTTAATTCCGTATTTTTCTTCCCACTCTTGTGCCAATTCTTGTGCTTTTTGAGCGTTGGAATTATACGTAAAGGCAACATTTACGCCCTCTTTTGCAAATTTTTCCGCTATAGCTTTTCCGATTCCTCTTGTAGCACCGCTAATTACTAACGTTTTACCTTTCATTTTTATCCTTTATATTTATATATATTTTTTCAAAACTTCTCTGATTTTTTTTGCACTCTCTTCATTCGGAGAACACAACGGCAATCTATACTCCAATGTCGGAATTAATCCCGCTTCATACATAGCGTATTTGATAGGAATAGGATTGCTTTGGATAAATAAAATTTTATTCAATTCATAAAGCTCTTCGTTAATGGCTCTTGAGGTGTCAAAATCCCCCTTAAGCGCCGAATGAATCAACTCAGCTATTCTATTTGGCAATAGATTTGATGTTACCGAAACACACCCGCTACCGCCGCTTGCCATTATAGGATAGTTAATAGCGTCATCGCCGCTGAGTATACTAATGTCGCTCTTCGAACAAAGCGCAACCACATTTTCTATTTTGCCCGTAGCTTCTTTAATCGCAATAATATTTTCAACGTCCTTAAACAATCTAATTGCAGTATCAACTTCGATATTACTACATGTCCTTCCAGGGACGTTATATAAAACAAGAGGGATTTCTATCGAAGAGGCTAACGCTTTATAATGAGCGTAAAGTCCTTCTTGTGTAGGTTTATTGTAATACGGAGAAACGCTTAGTATTGCGTCAGCTCCTTTTTTTTGAGCGAATTTAGCCAAATCTATCGCTTCGTGAGTAGAATTGCTACCGGCTCCCGCCAACACCTTAGTAGTCGAATTTTTACAAACGTCTACGGCTATTTCGATACACGCTTTATGTTCCTCATGCGTCAACGTCGCGCTCTCTCCCGTCGTCCCGACCGGGACCACCCAATCTATACCGTTATCTATCTGCCTTTGTATAAGCGAAGCATATGTCTCTTCGTCCACTTTCCCGTTTTTAAACGGAGTGATTAGAGCCGTCATTGCACCTTGCATAAAAAGTCCTTTTTGTCGAAATTATATCATAATATATCGCTGTGCTTTATAAAAAAAAGATGCCCGAATTTAGGAGATTTTATCTTATTAATGTAAAATATGCGTTAAATTATTCGTATCTCAATGTTTCAAGCACGTCCGTTTTACTCGCTTTAAGAGCGGGGTAAACGCTTGAGAGTAGCACGATTATAAACGCTCCTATTATTATCAGACAAAAATCCGTCCAGCTCAAATCGACCGGCAGACGACTAACTCCATAAACGTCCGCCGGAAGTTTAATAATATCAAACGTTTTTAACACCCAAATACCTATACCTCCAAGAATCGACCCGCTTATAATCCCGCCTATGCCTATAAGCGCTCCGAGTTTTAAGAAAATAGCCCTAATCTCTTTTGGGGAAGCTCCGAGACTTAACATGAGGGCTATCTCTTTTCTTTTACTCATTATCATCATTAAAAGCGAACTTATAATATTTAAAGAAGCGACAATAATTATCAACATCAACACCAAAAAAAGCGCTCTTTTTTCCATTCTAAGTGCGGCGAAAAAATTGCCGTTTTGTTCCCACCAGCCGACAACACCCACACCAGATGGCAAAAACGCCTTTATTTTTTTAATATCTTTAAAAGGATTGGGGGTGTAAATATGCACCCCGCTGTAATAATCTTGCCTCAATATTCTCTTAAGACCTTTTATATTCATATACGCTATGCCTTTATCATACGCGATAAGACCGCTATGAAAAACGCCTACGATTTTTACCTTTTTTAAAATAGGAGTCACACCAAATCCCAAAGGAGTGAGTTTAGAAAATATCATCACTACCTTTTGTCCCTTACCCGCACCTGTATCCGCTACAAGTCCTTTCCCAACCACGACATCAAAAAGCCCTACTTTTTTTATACCTTTTATCGCGTCTTTAAAAATATAATTTATCTTCGCTTCTTTTTTAAAATCGACACCGTATAACATTACGCCATAAAGTCCGTTTTGTTGGACTACCGCGCTACTTTGAATATAAGGGGAATATTTGAAATTCGGGAATTTTTTTTCAAGCTTTTTTAGTAAATAATCATCAACTTTAATAAGGGAAGAATATACGGTTATGGGATAATTCATAACTTTTAGTTTCTTTTCAAACTCTTTATCCATACCGTTCATTATACCCATCGCAATCATAAGAGTCGCAACACCCGTCATTATCCCCAAAAACGCGAGTATAAAACTGATATAAATAAAAGGGTGTTTTTTATCAAATCTCAGATATTTGGCTATAATGAAATTTACGAATTTTTTATTCAACTCAAACCTTTTGCGAAACCCTAAAATTTAGGGCTTTTTCCGCAACAATCCTTATATTTTTTGCCGCTACCGCAAGGGCAAGGTTCGTTTCTTTTGACTTTTTTTTGCTGTTTGGCTTCAAACTCGGCTTTTAACATTTCCGTTTCCGCTTCAAGTTTTTGCATTATTTCGTCCAAATCCTCTTCGTCAATATTTGCAGTCTCTGGAAGATTGTTAAATATCTCTTCAACGTTTTTACCTCTTAAGGCATTCATAAATTCCTCTATATCCGGGTCATTCTGAGGCATTTGATACTCTATTTGAAGATTATGCAAAAGTTTCATACTCTCAACTTTAATTCTTTCGATTAACTCTTCAAACAGATTGTAACTCTCTTTTTTATATTCCACAAGAGGGTCTTTTTGATTATAACCTCTAAGTCCTATACCGGTTTTAAGCACGTCCATCATATACAGATGGTCCCTCCAGCTTTCGTCTAATACTTGAAGCATTACTTGTCTTAAAACCCTTTGTTTATCCTCTTCTGAGGCTTCTTCGAATTTTTTCTCAAAATCCTCTTTTAGTTTTTGAATCAAATACTCTTTTAATTGAGGATACTCTTTATTTTTTAATTCCTCCTCGTCAAAGTCGATACCGGTATACTCTTTTAGTATGGCTTTTAGACCTTCGGTGTCTATATCTTCCACCAACGTATGTTCGAAAATATCTGCCTGTCTTAAAATATAATCGACAAAATCCTCTCTTATTTCGTCTATTTTGGATTCAATATCAAAATCAGGATTTAGAATTTGGTCTCTAAATTTATAAATTACTTTTCTTTGTTCGTTGGCTACGTCGTCGTATTTTAAAATATGTTTTCTCGCTTCAAAATGCATCGTTTCTACTTTTTTTTGTGCGTTTTCTATCGCGCGGCTAACGATTTTAGAATCGATATGTTCGCCTCTTTCGATGCCGAGTTTATCCATAATGTTTTTGATTCTGTCGCTTCCGAAAATCCTTAACAAATCATCTTCGAGCGAAAGATAAAACTGGCTCTCTCCCGGGTCTCCTTGACGACCGGACCTACCTCTTAATTGGTTGTCTATTCTCCTGCTCTCATGCCTTTCGGTACCTATTATATATAATCCGCCGATTTCTTTTATTTCGTCGTCGATTTTTATATCAACACCCCTACCAGCCATATTCGTGGCTACCGTAACAGCGCCTTTTTTTCCGGCTTCCGCAATAATTTGCGCCTCTTTTTCGTGATTTTTAGCGTTTAAGACGGTATGCGGAATTTTCTCTTTTTTCAAAAGCCTGCTTAAATATTCACTCTTTTCAACACTCGTAGTCCCGACTAATACGGGTTGACCTTTTTTGTGGAGTTCTTTTATTTTTTTGACTACCGCTTCAAACTTCTCCTCTTCGGTTTTATAAACCAAATCGTTTTTATCTTTTCTGATTACCGGTTTGTTAGTAGGAATCGAAATAACCTCAAGTCCGTAAATTTCTATAAATTCCGTCGCTTCGGTCTGAGCCGTCCCCGTCATACCGGCAAGTTTTTCGTAAAGTCTAAAATAATTCTGATACGTCGTTTCCGCAAACGTCTGGGATTCTTCTTGTATTTCAACCCCCTCTTTGGCTTCAAGGGCTTGATGTAATCCTTCACTAAACCTTCTGCCTTCGGCAATTCTTCCGGTAAATTCGTCTACGATTAAAACTTCGCCTTTTCTTACGATATAATCTTTTCCTTCTTTAAATAGATAATTGGCTTTTAAGGCTTGGTCTAAATGATGAGCCAAAATAGCGTTTTCGGGAGTATATAGATTATCCACACCAAAAAGCTCCTCGGCTTTTTTTATCCCCTCTTCGGTCAAAAGAATCACCTTATCTTTTTCGTCGACTTTAAAATGTTCGTCGATTTTTAGCTTTTTTGCCACTTCGTCGGCTTTTATGTAATCTTCGACTCTTTTATTCGCCGGTCCCGATATAATCAAAGGAGTCCTCGCTTCGTCTATCAAAATCGAATCGACTTCGTCCACAATTGCATAGTAATGCCCTCTTTGGACTTTTTGGTCCCATTCATAAGCCATATTGTCTCTTAAATAATCAAATCCGAATTCTGAATTCGTCCCGTATGTTACGTCGCATTCATACGCTTTTTTTCTTTCGTAATCTTCCATTCCTCCGACTACCACCCCGGTTGTCAAACCGAAAAACGAATAGAGTTTTCCCATATCGTGCGCGTCTCTTTGCGCCAAATAGTCGTTGACCGTAACGACATGGACGCCCTTGCCTATAATCGCGTTTAACACCACCGGCAATGTTGCTACAAGCGTTTTACCTTCACCCGTTTTCATTTCGGCTATTTTACCTTCGTGCAACACCATACCCCCGACGAGCTGGACATCAAAGTGCCGCATATCAAGCACCCTCTTTCCAGCTTCCCTCACCATAGCAAACACGTCGTTTAGGTATTTGTTTAGCGTCTCTTGCGTATCGGCTCCGTTGCCGATTTCTTCCAACACGGCGCTTTTTATCTTATCAAACGCCTCTTTTAACTCATCGTCGTTCATCTTCTCGTATTTAGGCTCAAGAGCGTTTATCTCGTTTACCCTTTTAAAATATTTCTTAAGTTCTCTATCGTTTTTGGTACCGAAAATTTTCCTAAAAACTGTTTTTACCATAAAAAAAGCCTTTGCAAAGTTTTTTGTTATAATAACATAAAATCATTTCGATATGGAGTAAAGCACGTGAGAATAGCAATAATTAACGCACTCTTAATAATCAATATATTTGCGCTTAATCTACCTAAATTTTTTAGCGCTTCGTTTACGCAAACAATAACGTCCAAAGAGAAAAAAATCACCTACAAAGGCAATATTTACACAAATTCCAAAAACGTATACTGGAAATATATCTACCCAAACGCCAAAGAGATATGGATAACAAACGAAGTAACCGTCTACGAACCCGACCTACTGCAAGTAACCATATCCAAAAAACCGAAATTCAACATATTCTCTCTTATAAAAAAAGCGAAAAAAATAGGCAAAAACACCTATGAAGCGAAAATCGACGGCAAAAAAGTAACTTTTATTTTCGACAAAACGTTAAAAAAAGCGTGGTATAAAGACGATGTTGGAAACAGAGTGGAAATCGACTTTTACAATCAGTCTGATAAAAAAATCGACCCTTCGATATTTAAACCCAAATATCCCAAAGACGTAGACGTTATATATCAATATTAATTAAATCTACCAGCTTGTCATGTATCAAGCCGTTAGACGCTACGATACATTTATCGTTAAACATATCGTATTGTGTGCCGTTTGCGTCGGTTACGACGCCTCCGGCTTCTTGGAGTATTAATATTCCAGCACTCACGTCCCAAGGTTTTAGATTGATTTCGTAAAACCCCTCATAAAGCCCCTCTGCCGTATAGCATAAATCAATAGCCGCACTGCCGAGTCTTCTGATATCCTGACATTTAGGCAATACCGCTTTTAGATTTTTTATAACTATTTGCAAATCTTTTTCGCTTTCCGCGCTTGTATATGGAAAACCGGTAGCTATAAGCGCCCTTTGAAAATTATCCGAATCGCTAACGTTTATTTTTAGTCCGTTCTTAAACGCACCGCCGCCTTTTTTAGCAAAATAAAATTCGTTTAATATCGGATTGTATACAAAAGCGTATTTGGGTCGCTTATTTTCATAAACCCCCACACTTATAGCGCAGTGAGGGATTTTATGCGTAAAATTGGTCGTGCCATCTATTGGGTCGATTATTATCGAATCGCAAAAATCCTCTTTTACGCTCTCTTCGGCTATTATCGAATAACCAAACTCTTCAAATCCTTTTTTTAAAAACTCTTCTATTTTAACGTCATATTCGGTAACCAAATCTTTTTTACCTTTAAGAGTGACGGATTTTGTCGAATAAAATCCCTCTTTAAAAATCTCTCCTGCTTGTAAAACGATGTTTTTAAACTCTTGGATTTCATCTCTCATCTAATTTGTCCGTCACCCAAAATTTTATATTTATACGTAGTCAAATCATCTATTCCCATAGGACCTCTCGCATGCAGTTTATTAGTCGAAATTCCGACTTCCGCTCCAAATCCAAACACTCCTCCGTCGGTAAATCTCGTAGAAGCGTTTACGTATACGCACGCACTATCTACCCTATTCAAAAACTCCTCCGCCGCCGCATAATCCTCGGTAACTATCGCGTCGCTATGGTGAGAGCCGTATTTTTCGATATGGTCTATCGCCTCTTGTAAATCCTCTACAACCCTAATCGAAAGGATTTTATCCAGATATTCGGTATGCCAATCATCTTCGCTTGCCGGTTTTATATCGATATATTCAAGAGTAATTTCGCACCCTCTGAGCTCTACGCCTTCTTGTTGCATCATCTCTTTAATCACCGGCAAAAATCTACCCGCACACTCTTTGTCTACCAATAGCGTCTCCATTGCGTTACAAACGCCCGGGCGTTGGACTTTTGCGTTTAGAGCTATTTTGGCGGCTTTATCCAAATCGGCTTTATTATGCACATATACGTGGCACAACCCCTTATCGTGTTTAACGACCGGGACTTTTGCGTTTTCGCTAACGAATCTAATAAGTCCCTCTCCACCCCTCGGGACGATTAAATCTACGTATTTATCCTGTTTTATAAGCCACTCGACACCCGCGCGACTGTAATCGGGAAGAAGCGTAACGATATCTTTAGGAAGAGCGTTTTTTTCAAGGACGTCTCTTAAAATCTCTATTATTACGGCATTAGAATAATACGCTTCTTTTCCGCCTTTTAAAATCGAAGCGTTACCGCTCATAAGACAAAGCCCAGCCGCGTCGCTTGTGACATTCGGGCGGGATTCGTAAATAATACCGACTACGCCTATAGGGATTTTTACTTTTTGTATCTCAAGTCCGTTATCGAGTCTCCAACCATCAATTATTCTACCAACCGGGTCTTTAAGCTTGGCGATATCCCTTAAAGAATCCGCCATCGCCTTAACCCTCTTTTCGTCTAAAAACAGTCTATCTATCAAAGCGCTCGAAAGACCGGCTTCTTTTGCGTAGGCAAGGTCTTTTTTATTTGCTTGAAGAATCTCTTGCATATTCTTCTCAAGCCCCTCAGCCATTTCATTTAACAGTTTTCTTTTAACTTCTCCTTTTAATACCGCCGCGGTATAAGAGGCTTCTTTTACCTTTTTTAAAAGTTCTTCCATAGCTTCTCCCTTTTTTTGCATAATTATAGCATTAAAAAGAGAATCTATTTAAGCCCCAAATCTTTCAAAATCGCAAAAGCCGCCTCTCTTCCGTCTCTTGCCGCGGTTACTACCAAATCAGCTCCCCTAACGGCGTCTCCTCCGGCGTAAATTTTAGGATTTGAGGTTTTATAGAGGTTATCCACAATAGGACAGCCCCATTTGTCCGTTTTAATTTGCGCCTCTTCATACCAATCAAACGTGGCGTTGTCAAACCCAAGCGCCATAATCACCACATCGCAATCTATTTCAAAATCGCTATTTTCTACAACCTTAATCCTTCTTCTTCCGCTTGCGTCCGGTGCACCGAGTTCGGTTTTTTGACAAACGATTGAAACCACCTCGTTTTCTTCGTTTGTTTTTATCTCTTTAGGAGCTGTATTAAACATAAACTTCACTCCCTCTTCTTTTGCGTTAATCACCTCTTTTTTACTTCCTGGCATATTCTCTTCGTCACGTCTGTAAACGCAAGTAACTTTTTTTGCCCCGCTTCTAACAGCCGTCCTAACGGCGTCCATAGCGCTGTCTCCCCCGCCTAAAACAACTACCTTTTTGCCTTCTAAAATACAATCTTCAAAATCCTTAAACACCCTCTTTTGAGCGTGGGTTAACACGTCCATTACGTGATACACGCCTTTGGCGTCTTCGTTTGGTATTCCCGCGCTTCTTGAATTAGGCGCCCCTACGCCTATAAACACCGCATCAAATTCGTCGATTAGTTTTTCAAAATCGCGCGAAGTTACTATAGGCGTATTTAAGTGGAGTTTAAGCCCGGCTTTTTTCATTAGTTCGAATCTTCTAAACACAACGTCTTTATGAAGTTTGAAATTAGGAATACCATATGTCAACAATCCTCCGGGTCTGTCTGATTTTTCAAAAATCTCCACATTCGCCCCGCCTCTTAACAAAAACGTCGCACAGCTCATTCCAGCCGGTCCGCTTCCGATTATCGCAACTCTTTTTTTTCTTTTTTTATCTTCGCCGTAATACGGTTTATAGCCTCTTTTAAATCCCTCTTCGGTGATAAAAACCTCAATAGCCCCTATGCTGACGCTACCGTGGTCGGTTTTGGATATCGTGCAAGCCCCTTGGCATAAACTGTCGTGAGGACAAACCCTTCCCATAATTTCCGGAAAAGGAGACGTTTCGTTGCTTAACTCAAACGCTTTTTTAATATCTCCTCTTTTAACTTCTCTAATCCATTGCGGAATATAGTTGTTAAGCGGACACCCGGTCCTACAAAAACTAAATTCACTATTTAGTCCTCTTAATACGTCGATAGGACAAGTAATGCATCGTTTCGCCTGCGTTCTGGCTTCTTCTTCGTTAAATTCGTAATAGATAGGTTCAAAATCCTTTTTTCTCTCTTGGGCGTCTCTTTTTTTTTGTATTCGTTTAGGGATTTTTGTGTATTCTTTTTTCATTTTCACTCCTTAACTTCTATATATTCTATATGCATCTCTTCACCGGAGATTATTTTCGTCTTTTCGCTTCCGCATACGGGACAGTGAAAATCATAGCCTTCTATTACGCTTTTGGCATTACAATCATAACATTCGACTTTTACGTCGGTTTGTATAATCTCCATTTCGGCGTTATGACAAACGCTTCCTTCTTTAAAAAAATCAAAGCTCTCTTTCAAAAAATAAGGCTCAACTCCGCTCATTTTTCCGATTTTGACTACAAGTTTGGTGACTTCCTTGCCTTTACTCGCTTTTTCGACGATTTTCATCATCGACTGGACAACCGATAATTCATGCATTATCGTTTAATCTTTGAAACGCTTGGGTCTGTTTTAGTTTTTTATATTCGACGTAGTCAATCAAACTCAAAGCGTCAGTAGGACATACGTTAACACACGCCTGCTCTCCTACCACACCTCCACACAAATCGCACTTTAACGCAACAAGTCCCGTAACGTTGGAGTTTTTGGACGGTGCCATTACTATTGCGCCAAAAGGACACACCATCGCACAACTTCTACACCCTATACAATCCTCTTCGTAAATTTTTACGTAACCGTTTTCGTATTGAATAATATCTATAGGACATGCGTTGACGCACGGTGCTTCTTCACACTGCATGCACTGCATGGGCGCGGTTAGATTCGCCTGTTTTATTACGCAGTTTCTATGTATCATCTCTTTTGCGCCCAACGCCAAGTCATACGCTTCTTGCAAACTTATTCCCATATGACTCGCACTGCATGCAAGTTCGCAATTAAGACAGCCTATACACTTCGAAGCGTCCGCAAATATAAATTTATTAGCCATTAACTCTCCTTTTTATGTTTTATCGTTCGGTGCATGAAATACAAGGGTCGATACTGTTGAATATAACGGCGACGTCGGTTAGTTTATTGCCCGGTATCATAACTCTTAGCGCTTCCCAATTCATATACGTAGGCACTCTCCACCTCATTCTAAGAGGCTTTTGACTCCCGTCTGTTTTTAAATAATATATCAATTCCCCTCTTGGGGCTTCGGTGCGCGTAACCGCTTCTCCCGCCGGAATATGAGGTCTTTTTTGAGTTACTACAAAACCTTGAGGAAGATTGTTTACGGCTTTTCTAACAAGTCTTATAGACTCTTTTACTTCTCTCCATCTCACTCTCATACGCGCATAAACATCACCTCCGTCTTCAAGACATACGTTTACTTTAAGCTCGCCATACGCAGAATACGGAGCCGCAACCCTAACGTCGTTATTCACTCCGCTACCTCTTGCCGTAGGTCCGGTCACTCCAAGCCTCAACGCGTCCTCTTTTGGCAACACCCCTACGCCTTTGGTGCGGGCTTTTACGATTTTGTCGTTAAAGTAGATATCCGTAAGTTCTTCTACTAACGGTGCCAATTCGTTTAATCTTTTTAAGATATAATCGCTTTTTTGTTTATCCAAATCATATTTAACCCCGCTTAACGTATTTGCGCTCATATCCATTCTGTTGCCCCAAATCGACTCTTTGATATCCTGCATGATTTCTCTTGCTTCCATCGTCTGGGTCATTAACGAATGATATCCCACAAGATGCGCCAGCATTGACAAATTAAACATATGCGAAGCGATTCTTTTAACTTCGTCGGCTATTACCCTTAAATATTCGGCTCTTTTACTAACCTCGATACCGGCAATCTTTTCTACCGCCATTACGTAGGTAAAAGGGTGATTGTTCGAACAAAGCGAACAAACCCTCTCCGTCAAGATAAGATTTTGAAAAAAGTTTTTCTGCATTGCCAAATATTCTATTCCTCTATGAACAAAACCGTTTATCATATCAACCGATTCTACCGTTTCGCCTTTTAGGTCTATTTTGAAATATATAGGCTCTTCAAGTCCTATATGAAAAGGTCCTATAGGTATTTTAGTTTTCATTTTCGTGCCTTTGAGATTCTATTCTTTCCCACATACAGCATGTAGCCGCGCCGTTCATGGCTTGAGAGAGAGGCATATACTCGGCTAAAATCCCTTCGGCTATGCTTTCGTCCAAAAACAACCTCTTAGGATTCGGGTGACCTACCGGCTCTATGCCATACATCTCCTTAAATTCTCTCTCCGTCCAGTTTGCCGATTCTAAAATCGGGGTTATCGAATCTATCTTATTATCCTTAACGTCAACTTCCACGTTTAACAACATACCCTCGATATCCAAATGATAAACAAGCACATAGGAGTCATTATGTTTATAGGCGCTGATAATAACGCATCTACCGCCGAAATCCTTAACTATTTGCGCTATATGTAAAATATCTTTTGGGTTATATAGCTTAATCCAAAGCTGTATATTGCCTTGTTTATCACTCTCTTCTCTTAAGTCGTAATTATTATCAAGTCTTTCTTTTATTTCCGATTTTACTTTTCTTTTTAACGTCTCTTTCATTTATGCAACCTTTCAAACGCTTCTATTCTTCTGCATTGAGGACAAAGTTTAAGAAATTTCGCTACGCCGTTGTTATACGAAGGATAAGCCCTTGTTAAAAGCTCCTTTGTAGGTGCGCTAAAATATTCACCGCATTTTTCGCATTTAACTTTATTTATTGCCGCAACCGTTATAAATTTATACTTTTCTTCCTGGGTATTTGCCGTATGAAAATCGTTTGTAAGCTTAATTGCTCCCGTAGGACAAAAAAATTCGCAGTTTCCGCAAAAACAGCAACTGTTATACCACGTAGTATGCAAATAGGCATTTTCGTTTTCTGTTATATGTATCGCACCAGAAGGGCAAACCTCCTCACACGTCCCACACGCCGTGCAAGATTTGGCATTAACTTTTAATTTACCTCTTAATTGTTGAGGTATAAAAGTTTCACCGAAAGGATATGGGTCCGTAGTAGGTCCTTTTAATAAATTTCTAATAGCAATTTTTAAAAACCCGCTCATTTTTGCGCCTTTATTTTTTGTTTCCAAATTTCAAGAGCCTTAGCGACGCCGTCGATGATGGCTTGGGGTCTTGGAGGACACCCGGGGACGTTTACGTCGACTTTTACGTATTTATCAAGCGGTCCTTCTATAGCATACGAATCTCTAAAAATCCCGCAACTCGTAGGACAAGTCCCCACAGCAACCACTACGAAAGGATTTGGAAGCTCGTCCAAAACCTCTATCAAATAAGGCTTGCTTCTTGCCGTAATGGGACCGGTCACCAATAAAATATCCGCATGTTTGGGACTGCCCGTATATCTGCACCCGAGTCTTTCGACGTCGTATCTTGGAATCATCGCCGTAGTGGCAAGTTCGACATCGCAACCGTTACAACTTCCGGTATTTATTCTAAATAAAAACGGACTTCTAACTATAATACTCATATCAATCCTTTTACGGAGAAAATCACCAAAACCAAAGAAATCAAAGAAAGCGTAACCGGGACTCTTATTAAAAACTTAAATTCCTGGTCGGCTCTAAACGAAGCCAAACTCGCATGAGCCAATGCGATAAACGCCACCAAAAACAGTGTTTTTAATATAAACCACAAAAGATTTATCACAATATCGTTACCTATTACGCTTGGAAAAAAGAATATTTGAAATACGATACTTAAAACCACTATTTTCAAAGCGTCCGTAATCTCAAAAAGCCCCAGCGGCGCTCCGCTGTATTCTATAAGATATCCTTCCATAATATCCGCATGGTTATGATGCGCCACTTCAAACGGAGGTACTTCGAGTGTAGCCAATACGAATATCAAAAACGCTACAAAAGCCGGAAGAAGTTTCCAGTCAAAAAGAAAATAGCCGTGTTGAAGCTGATAATCCATTATTTTTTTAAGCGAAAATTCTCCGCTTCCGTTACCTACGTAAATCGCAAGCGTCAATCCTATGATAATAAAAACAAGCTCGTATACCAGCATTAACTTCAATTCCCTGCTAACGCTTATAGCCGCATAAGGGGAGCTTGACGCCCCTCCTCCAAGAATATGCGAAATAGCCGGAAGCGCCATAAAATAGATAAGTATTATCAAATCGTAATCGCCCTTTATACCGTCATAAACACCCGGTATCGGCAAAAAATAAACCAACACCAACATTCCCGAAAATCCGAAAAGCGGTGCAAATTTAAACACAAAATCTTTCGCGTCTTTTGGAATTAGAGTCTCTTTATTAAAAAGTTTGATAACATCTATTACGTTCTGATAAAAAACGGGACCTATTCTGCCTTGGAATCTCGCTACCAAAATCCTCTCCACACTTATTAAAATAAGCCCGAACAATACCGCAAACACTCCTCCCGGAAAAAGAAAAAAGTTTATTAAATTAGCGCTCAACATATCCTCCTTTTAAACCGAAAATACGTTTTGTAATTCTTATTATCGAAGAGATTAGAACTATTAAAGGTTCGTAGTAGTTTTGAGAACTTAAGTGGAGTTCTCTTTCGCTTAAATCCCTAACTCCCGAGAGGAAAATATGGGTTTTGCGCTCTTTTTTGCCAAAATAAAAAATCAAAGCTCCCCCTATGAGAATGGCGATTATCAAATACAACGCCAAGTCCGCCATATTCAACGTATCGTTGCCTATCGAAACGGAAGCGAGAGTATATTTTATAGGAGCAAATCCGAAATTGCTTAAAATAATATCTATAGGTTTTAAAGCAATCGAAGGAAAAATACCCAAAACAACGTTCAACACCGCCAAAATCCCCATAGGCACAGCCATATACAAATCCACGGCTTTGACGTTTTTAAATCGTTTATCGACTTTGCCGAAATACGCCGAATGCAAAAACTTAACAAACACAAGCAAAATCATAATACTTCCAAGAAGCGTCATAATAGCCAAAAACACGTATCCCTTTTGCAACAGTGCGTGATAAATTATCCATTTTGATACAAATCCGCTATATAACGGCACACCAGCCGTTGAAAACACCGCTATTAAAAACGTCATAAACGTAATAGGCATCTGTCTTGCAAGACCGCCTATTTCGTCCAAATTATCTATACCGGTTTTGTAAAAAATAGCACCCGCACTTAAAAAGAGCAAATCTTTAAAAAACATATGGTTTACCATATGCAACAATCCACCAGCCAAACCGTCGCTTGTAAGCAATGACACGCCCGCGATAATATAACCGATTTCCGCCACGGTTAAAAATATAAGCAGTCTTTTCATAGAATTGGTCAAAAGCCCGAAAGCCGCACCCATTAATATCGTTATAACTCCTACAAAAGCGGAAATATGACCTATGGTATCGATACTCATAATTCTTAGGGCAACTCCGCCAGCCATAATAAAATAGAATGTCTTAACAAGCATAAACGGTCCTGTTTTAAGCATTACAGAAGAGATATACCCGCTAATAGGTGTAGGAGCCGGTTTTGGGTGCATTTGATAATCTATTCTTATCGGAAGCTGAGCCGCCTTAGCCAAAAAACCTACCGTCAACAACGATATAGCTGTTATCGTTTCGTGATTTAGAGGTATAAGTTTAAGAATAGCAAAACTATCTCCGTATTGTAATATTACGCTTAGTCCAATCATCAAAAGTCCGGCACCCGCGAAATTGTATACGAGATATTTGCTACCTTCTCTTATAGAATAGTCGTCTTCTTCATGCACCAACGCCAAATAAAGAGCCCAACCGCCCATTATTTCCCAGAAAAAGAACGTATCATAAATATCATGTGACAACGAAACACCCAAAATACCCACAATCATAATCATAAAATTAGCGAAAAATCTATACGGCTTGTGAGAATGGTCCATATATTGCACGGCGTATATAAAATTCAACACCGCCATAAAAAGCACCAATCCCGCAAAAAATACACCAAATGAAAATTTGTGGGTTAATATTTCCAAAAACGCCATAAAGGAAAAAGCGGCGGAAAGTATCCCCGCGTTTTTGGAGGATTTACCGAATATAAACACGCAAGCCGCACCCAACACCATAATAACGACGCTAAGAGGGACGTTTAATACAAAATCCGGAGTGGTTGGATTAACTCCGAGCGTTTGGGATATGGCGGAATTTATAAATTGCATAACCGCATGCGGAAACATACCAAGCATAAACGAAACGAAAGCCAAAAAATAAACGACCGACAACTTAATACCGCCGACATTTTTGAACTCTTTAGTAGGATTATACAAGAAAATATACCTAAACACCCTAAGCATACCGACAAACCCTATAATCGAACCGATTACGATACCAAAAGCCGCAACGTAATCGTGCGAAGCGGTCGCGGCGTAAATCATTAAAAATTTGGAATTAAAATTACCAAACGGGGCAAAAGCGCTAATGGCAAAAATTCCCACACCCAAAGGAAAAGCCAAAACGGGTAGTTTTTTGCCGATACCTTTCAAATCCTCGAGGTTTTTGCTTCCGGCACTTAATATCAAAAGACCCGCACTTAAAAAGAGCAAATCTTTTACAACCGCATGATTTATTATATGATAAAGCGCACTACTAAGCGCTCCATAGCTCATTACTCCCAAAATAGTGACTATTTCACCGATTTGTCCTATTGTGGAATAAGCAAAAAGCCTTTTGATATCTTTTTCAAATAGGGTCTTAATCTCACCGTAAAAGAGCGTAATTAATCCTACGGCAATTAAAATATATGAAAAAACCTTATAATCAAATCCCATAATGTAAACCAAAGCGATAATACCGAAAATCCCCGCTTTAGTTAAAAGCCCGGAAAGCGGAGCCGAAATACTGCTTGGGGCTTGCGGGTGGGCTATAGGAAGCCATCTTTGCAATGGAACCAACCCGGCTTTAACTCCAAATCCCAAAAGCATCAAAACGGCGATATTCAAAGGGAATTTTCCCACTTCTTCAAACCCTTCCATACCGTGAGTGTAAAAGTATGAAAAAGCAAGTTGCAGTAAATACGCCCCTCCTATACACATAATAAAATAGATTTTCGCAGCTTTTATCGACGAATCGCTTCTTGAATGCATTATTAAAAGATAAGAAGAAATCGTCATTAATTCCCAAAAAAGATAAAAGCTTTCGAATTTATCGCTTAAAACCACTTCGATAAGCGAAATGCTAAGCGTTAAAAGACCAAAATAATAAAACGTTTTATATTTTTTTATGAAATCGAAAGAATAGATAAAGATATTAATCGCTATAAACGCAAAAAGCAACGCAAAAACGCCTCTTATTCCTTCCCAATCGCTTCCAAGCGTTAGTTTAAACGTATGAATATCCC
>Ga0256843_1000198_pt1 | contig 52748 bp, 48 predicted proteins | sample AlvinellametaG_FD_191572 | JGI IMG/M metagenome (GOLD analysis project Ga0256843, IMG submission 191572) | Pompeii worm associated microbial communities from hydrothermal vent at the East Pacific Rise, Pacific Ocean - Alvinella | ecosystem: Host-associated > Annelida > Integument > Unclassified ...
TGATGAATTTACTGGAAATAGTAGATTGGCTTTGAATGAGTATATTCCACCAAATTATAAACCAGCAATTATCCTTGCAACAGAAGATGGAAATATAATTAGATATCCTTTAGATGCAAAAACTGTAATTTTGGTATCTGATGGTGAAGAGGTTCAAATTGCTGATACTTTAGCTAAAAAATCTAAAGAGGCAATGAAGTCTCAAGATATTACTGGAGGTCTTCCAAGAGTATCTGAACTTTTTGAAGCAAGACGTCCAAAAGATATAGCTTTAATTGCTAAGATCGATGGAACAGTTAGCTTTGGAAAACCTATTAGAGGAAAAGAAAGAATCATTATTACAAATGAAAATGGACAAGTTACAGAGCAGATTGTCGATAAAGGTAAGACTATTCTTGTTCAAGAAGGAGAATATGTTCATACTGGAGAAAAACTTACAGAAGGACACATCTCAAGTCATGATATTTTAGAAGCTCTTGGAGAAAAAGCTCTTTATGAATATATTGTTTCAGAAGTTCAACAAGTCTACAGAAGCCAAGGGGTAAATATTGCTGATAAACATATAGAAATTATTGTATCTCATATGATTAGACAAGTAAAAATTGTAGATAGTGGAGATACTCAATTTATCAGTGGAGATATTGTTTCAAAAAGAAAATTTATGGCAGAAAACCAAAGAATTGTAAAACTTGGAGGAGAGCCTGCAATTGCTGAACCAATTTTAGTAGGAATTACACGTTCAGCAGTAGGAGCTGATAGTATAATTTCAGCAGCATCTTTCCAAGATACAACAAAAGTCTTAACTACTGCATCAATTGCTGGAACTGTGGATTATTTGGAAGATCTAAAAGAAAATGTTGTAATTGGACGTTTAATTCCAGTTGGAACAGGGATGATTGATGCTTCTTCTTTGAAATTTGTAAAAGTAGAAGATCAAAAAGAAGAGCAATAAAAACTAGAGGGATTTCCCTTCTAGTTTTAGATCTTTAAAATCTTTAAAAGTTTTTGGAAAAAATCTCCCAAATCTTTCTCATGTAAAAAACATCTATCAATTTTGCAAGCTTGAATATACTCATCATTGCTTAATTTAAATTCAAAATATGGATAGATTGGTTTTTCAAAAACTCTTTTTTTAAATTTTTTCATCTTTTTTTCTTCTGATTTTATTAAAATAAACCCATAAAGATAGGCGAGAGATGTTCTAATTGCTGAAGAAGATGAAGTTGGATAATCTTTTATACTTTCAAAGAATCTAGAAATATACTCTTTTGCTTCTTTGTTATATTTTGGATCTTCTAAAATTATTCCTATTCTTAAATGGTTAAAAATTAAAGTAGCAAGTGGAGACTTATAAGCTTCATCATCAATATTTAAAGGATTTGAGAGTTTGGTTTTACTATCTATCCAGAGTTTTTCTTTTTTATCAAAAAACTCTTCTTTGCTTTTTTCTTGTAAAGTTTTGGCAAGTTTTAGATATTTTTCTTCAAAAAAAGCATCATAAGCATCTAATAAAGCTTCTATTACAAAAGCATAATCTTCTAAAGTAGCCGGGATTTTTGGTTCTTTTTTGGGAAGTATTTGATGGTAGAGTTGGCCATTTTTATATAAATTTTTCAAAAGTGCATCAAGTGTATTTTTTGCAATTTTTTGATAAGAAAAATCAATTTTTCCGGCACAAAAAAGAGCATGAATCAAAAGAGCATTCCATGAACTTTGCATTTTTTTGTCTATAAAAGGATAGACTCTATTTGCTCTTATTTCTTGTAGAGCTTTTTTTACTATTGGAAAACTTCCTGTTGTATTTGCAATTTTTGGATTGCTTCTAAAATTTATGAAATTTCCTTTTGGAGTAATTCCATAGTGATTTAAACCATTTTCTATTACTTTTTTGTCGATAGATTCTTTTTCCAAAAATTTTTTTACCTCATCATAACTATAAGTAAAATAAAATCCTTCTTCTTTTTTTTGCTTTTTTGGATTTAGACTATCAGCATCACTTGCTCCATAAAAAAGTCCTGAAGGATCTTGATACTTTTTTTGTAAAAGTAAGATTGTATCTTTGACTACAACTTTAAAAAGAGGATCTTTTGTAATCATCCAAGCTTTAGAGTAAGCTTCTATTAATTCAGCATTTGTATAAAGCATTTTTTCAAAGTGGGGAATCTCCCATTTTCTATCAGTAGAGTATCTAAAAAAACCTCCTTCTACTTGATCATAAATTCCAGAAAGAGCCATGCTTTTTAAAGTAGAAGTTGCCATATTTAGAGCTTCTTTATTTTTTGTCAAAATATAAATATCTAAAAGTGTCAAAATTCTTTGGGCTTGAGGAAATTTTATTCTCTTTCCCCAACCTCCAAATTGAGAATCAAAATCTCTTTTTAAAGCTTTAACATAAATCTTAGATATATTTTCATCCAATTTTTGATGCTCAAAAGAAGAGATACTTCTATATCTTATTTCATCAGCATAGAGTTTAACTTTGTGAGCAAACTCTTTTAGTCTACTTGGGTTGCTTTTCCATTCATTTGAAATTTGAGTCAAAATCTCAATAAGACCACTTTCTCCCATTTTTGATTTTTTGGGAATATAAGTAGCTGCAAAAAGAGGCTCTTTTTCGGGAGTAAGAATAATCGTCAAAGGCCATCCCCCTCCTCTTCTATTTAAAATTTGATAGACAAATTGGTAATATCTATCAATTTGAGGAAACTCTTCTCTGTCTACTTTAATTGCTACGAAGTTTTTATTTAAAATTTTTGCAACTTCTAAATCTTCAAAAGATTCTTTTTCCATTACATGACACCAGTGACAAGTGCTATAACCAATAGATAAAAATATTAACTTATTCTCTTTTTTAGCTTTTAAAAAAGCCTCTTTACTCCAAGGATACCAATCTACTGGATTTTTTGCATGTTGCTGGAGATAGGGAGATTCTTCTTTTAGCAGATGATTTGCAAATAGAAGAAAAAAACTAAAAAGGAAAATAGATACTGCTTTCATTTTTACCCTTTAAGAATAATTTTTAAGATAAAAATATTATAGCAGTTTCTAAACTCCATCTAAACTTAAAAAATAGATGGAGCTTTTGATGTAGAATTTGGAAGTTAACACTTGCCAGAGAGAATAAAATCTACTGCATTATTTACATAAGCGTTGTGTTTATTGTGTTTGTGGTATACAATATAAAATTTTCTAAGCATTGTATAACCTTGAATTCTAGCTTCAAATAGTGTTCCATTTTGCACCTCTTCTGCAATAGCATGTCTTGAGACGATAGAAACAGTTGGATGTTCTTGATCTTTTTTGGCTCTTTTTATAGTTTGTAAAACAGCAGTAGTATTTGAAACTTCTGAAAGAACATTAAAATCACTGCAAGAAATTCCTAAATCTTCAAAAACTTCGGTTACAACTTTTCTGGTTTGACTTCCCTCTTCTCTACAGACCCATTTAAATTCATAAAGATCTTCTGGGCGTAAAATCTTTGGAATAGGAACATTGCTAAAGACTACCAATTCATCATCTCTCCACTCTCTTACTACAAGATCACTATCAGTAATATTTGCTTCAATCAATCCTAAATCAATCTGTCTATCTTTTACCATATCTACAATTGTTTTACTAATTTCAATTGTTAGCTTTACATCATTATTAATTACTTCTCCCAAAGAGTTTAAACACTCTCCAGGTAAGACATAATTTCCTATTGTAAAAGATGTCCCAAGTCTAAAGGTTATCTTTTTGTCGATAATTTTGATAATATCAACTTCTACATTATGAATACACTTTTCTAGTTTTACAGCAACTTTATAAAGCTCTTCTCCTACTGTTGTGAGTCTAATTCCATTTTTCTTTCTTTCTATTACTTTGTTATTTAAATAACTTTCAATAAATTTAATTTGTTGTGTAACAGCTGGTTGAGAAATTCCTAATTTGGCAGAGGCTTTGGAGAAGCTTCTCTCTCTTACCACTGTCAAAAAAGTTTCAAGTTTTGTAAAATCCTTTAGCATAGGCTTCTCCTCTTTTTTTAGTGTTATAATAATCTATTAGCATAATAGCTAATTAATACATAAGTATAGCTTATTATTAATAATAGTATCCATTTTAATTATAAGATAGCATAACTTTAATCCCAAAAGAGTATAATTAATATAAAAAGCAAAGAAGAAAAAGATGTTAGAGCAGTTAAACCAAGCACAAAAATCAGCAGTAGAACAAATTGATGGACCAATATTGATTTTAGCAGGTGCTGGAAGTGGAAAGACAAAGACAATTACTACAAGATTAGCTTATATGATAGGAGTAATTGGAATTCCTCCAGAAAATACTTTGACTTTAACTTTTACTAATAAAGCTGCTCAAGAGATGAGAAATAGAGCTTTTGAATTACTGGGCAATAGACCTTCTAAAATGCCTTTACTTTGTACTTTTCATAAATTTGGGCTTCTATTTTTAAAAAGATATATCAATAAATTAGGAAGAGATAAAAATTTTGTAATCATTGATGGGGATGATAAAAAAAGAATTCTTAGAAAAATATTAAAAGAAGAAAAAATCGATTTAAATATCCAATTCATAGATAGCGAAATCTCAAAATATAAAAATTCTATGTTAACTCCGCAAGAGCTTCTTTTAAGAGCAGAACTTCCAGATTATAAAGATGCTGCTGTTGTTTATGAGAGTTATCAAAGTATAACAAAAGAGAATAATTTGGTTGATTTTGACGACTTGCTACTTTTAACATATCAAATTCTTATGGAAGATAATAATTTAAGAAAAAGTATTAGCAATCAATATCAGTATATTATGGTGGATGAGTATCAAGATACAAATGAGCTTCAATATCAAATTTTAAGGGCTTTGACAAGTGAACATAAAAATTTGTGTGTTGTTGGAGATGATGATCAAAGTATTTATAGTTGGAGAGGAGCAAATATTAGGAATATTTTAGAATTTCAGTACCATTTTCCAGAAGCAAAACTTATAAAATTGGAATTAAACTATCGTTCTAGTTCTCAAATTTTAAATGTTGCAAACTCTTTAATTGAACACAATAGAAATAGAATTTCTAAAAAACTACAAAGTGTAAAAGGAGATGGTCCAAAAGTAGAACTTTTACATTCTTTAGATGAATCTTTGGAAGCAGAAAATATAGCCTTAAGAGTAAAAAGTTTGATAAAAAAGGGTGTAGATCCTGAAGAAATTGCAATTCTTTATAGAATAAATGCTCTTTCTCGCTCTATCGAAGATAAATTTACATCTTATAAAATAAATTTTAAACTCATTGGTGGAATTAGATTTTATGAAAGAGCAGAGATAAAAGATATAATTAGTTATCTTAGAGTTATAGCAAATTTAGATGATGATTTCTCTTTGCTTAGAATTATAAATAAGCCAAAAAGAGGAATTGGAAAAACTTCTATAAGTAAAATTTCAAATCTTGCTAAATTGAAAGATTTATCAATATTTTCCCTATTAGAAACGATCTCAAAAGAGGAGCTTACAACTTTAGTTGGACAAAAAAATGCTAAAACTTTAAAAGAGTTTGTAGATACAATTAAAGAATTAAAACTAAAAGCATCTTTTTCTCTTCATAGATTTTTAGATCTATTTGAAGAAAAAATTGATATAAAAAGATACTATTTTAACTTTTCAGATTGGGAGGATAGAAAAAGAAATATTGATGAATTTATAGGTTTTTTTAGAGATAAAATTTTAAGAGACAATTTGACTTTAGAGGAGTTTTTAAATAGTATTTCTCTAGATAATGAGCAAGATCAACTCTCTTCTAAGGCTGTAAATGTTATGAGTATTCATGCCTCAAAGGGACTAGAGTTTGAATATGTCTTTATTATTGGTTTAGAAGAAGAGTTTTTTCCAGTAACTGGAGAAGGGACAGACTTGGAAGAAGAAAGAAGATTAGGATATGTTGCAATTACAAGAGCAAAAAATAATCTTACTCTTTGTTATTGTAATAGCAGATTTTACAAAGGCAGAAGAAGGGAGTTAAAAAGATCTAGGTTTTTAGGAGAAGCTGGACTTATAAAAAATACCAGCTTAAAATTAAATAAATCTTCTCAATATAAAAAAGGAGACTTAGTTCAGCATCCAATTTTTGGAATCGGAAGAGTTCAAGCTGTAACAAAGTCTGGAAAAGAGTATAAACTAAGAATAAATTTTGGGTCTACAAAAAAAGAGATTTTAAGCTCTTTTGTTAAACCCATTTAGGAGTTAAAGTGAAAAAGCAAAAGATACTCTTTTGTGCTATTAATAATCTTTTAAGTGGTTCTTGTGATCAAGATTGTAGTTTTTGCACCCAAAGTAGTAAATATAAAACTAAGATTAAAAGATATAACTTTAAAAAGATAAATTTGGTTTTAAAAGAGGCAAAAGCAGCTAAAAGTGCAGGAGCTTGTGGATATTGTCTGGTTACTTCTGGAAAAGAGCTAGATCAAAAAAGATTAGAATATATTTTAGAAGTTGCTTGGGAAATAAAAAAAGAACTTCCCAATTTAAGATTGATTGCTTGTTGTGGATTGGCAACAAAAGAAGCTTTAAAGGAATTAAAAAAAGTTGGAATTAGCAGTTATAATCACAATTTAGAGACAAGTCAAAAATATTATAAGAAAATTTGTACCACTCATACTTGGGAAGAGAGATTTAAAACTTGTGAAAATGTCAAAGAAGTTGGACTAAAGCTTTGCTGTGGAGGAATTTTTGGGATGGGAGAAACTCTGGAAGATCAAGAAGAGTTAATCAAAGAGGTTTTATCCTTAGATCCAGACTCAATTCCTATAAATTTTTATCTTCCAAATCCAGCACTTCCAATCAAAACCAGAAGTATAGATAAAAATAGAGCTTTAGAAATTATAAAAAATTTCAAAAAAAGAGTTAAAAAAGAGACCATTTTAATGGTCGCAGCCGGAAGAGAAGTTCTTTTTGGGGAAAATCAAAAAGAGATTTTTGAAGCTGGAGCAAATTCAATTGTAATTGGAAATTATCTCACAACAAAAGGATTTGATCCAGACTATGATAAAAAGATCATTAAAAATCTTGGATATGAAGTAGCAGTAGGGTGTGATGGAAGAGCATAATAATCATATTTTAATGATTTTAACTCTCTCTTTGTTGATATGGACTTCTCCTTATATTTCAAAGATTTTAAGAGTTCCAACAGCAACTGTAGAGATTTTATCTGGCTCAATTTTGGCACTTCTTGGGATACTTTATCATAATGATTATTTCAATTTAATAGCTGAAGTTGGATTTTTATACTTAATGTTTATTGCTGGAATGGAAGTGAACTTCAAAGAGCTGACAAATAGTCCCAAGCAAATGATACAAAAAGCAGTAATGTTTGTTGTCTCTTTAGGAGTTATGTCTATTGTTGTTGGAATTTTACTCTCTTTAAACACTTTTGTAATAATCTCTTTGCCTTTAATTTCAGTAGGTTTGGTTGCTTCTCTTGCCAAAATTTATGGTAAAAAAGAAAAATGGCTCACTCTTTCTATGATGGTTGGAGTTTTAGGAGAGATTGTAAGTATTACATCTTTAACAATTTTAGATGCTGCAAGCTCTGTTGGTTTTGGACTTGAGCTTCTTTTTAAAATTTTATATCTTCTTGGATTTTTAGTCTCAATATTTTTACTTTATAAACTTTTGCATCTTCTTTTTTGGTGGTTTCCAGAATTAAAAAATGATTTAGTTCCACAGTTTGATACTTCTGATCAAGATATTAGAATGGCAATGGCCCTTTTTTTTATTCTAATTTCTATAATGATAATTTTACACTTAGAGCTTGCTCTTGGAGCCTTTATCTCTGGAATGGCAATTTCGATATTCTTTCATCATAAAAAAAGTTTAGAAGAGAAAATCTCTAGTATGGGATTTGGATTTTTAGTCCCAATTTTTTTTATACATGTTGGAGTCTCTTTTGATTTAAAAGCTCTAAATCTTGAAATTTTAAAAGGAGCTTTATTAATCACAACAATTATGATTATTTTACGGCTCCTTTCTGCCTTTTATCTTAGAAAAATCTATACACAAAAAGATGCTGTACTTGTTGCATTTGCTCTTTCTATGCCGCTTACCCTTTTGATTGCTGTTGCTACAATTGGATATACTACTGATAATATCGATAAAGTTACATATTATCAATTAATTTTGGCAAGTCTTTTTGAAGTTTTAATCTCAATGCCAGCTATTAAAATTTTAATTTCAACGCGTAAAAAGAGTAAAATATTCAAAAGAGTTTAAAAGGGAAAAGATGAAAAAGTTAAAAATAAAAGCTTTGATTTGGATTTTTGTAAGTGGGATTCTTTTTGCAAGTGATGCAGTTTATATTGGATGCAATGATGATTTTTGTACTGGTTTTTATGATAAAGTAAATTCTCATGGAGTAGTTTTAAGATCTGATGGAAAAATGTATAAATATTCAAGAAGTAGAGGTTTTTATCCAGTACAAGGAGTTAAGGTAAAAAAATTTACTCTTTATGTTGGAAAAAGTTGCGATACTTATTCTAAAACTTATGGAAGAGGCTACTGGGAGCAAAATAATGGAGGTTTTATTCTATATTTCAAAAAAGATTCTTTCTCTTTTATCCATCAAGAGTTAGAGGTTCCTGGAGCAAGAGGGTGTTATTAAAATCTTAAAAGGAATAGTTTATGAGATTCTTGCTTATTGTTTTGCTCTTTTGGGGAGCTTTGGCAAAAGAACCTAAAAGCAACTTAAAAGTTTTAGAGGCAAATTGTACAAAAAAAGATGCTCTAAGTTGTAAAAAATTGGGAGATTATTTTATTTTCAAAAATTTCCAAAAAGCTCTTTTTTTCTATAAAAAAGCTTGCAAATTAAAAGAGCCAGAAGGATGTTTTAATTTTGGATCTTTACTTTTAGAACAAAATAAAACAAAAGAAGCAATTAAAATCTATAAAAATCTTTGTCAAAGACAAAAATATCCTCAAGCCTGTTTTAGGCTTGGAAGAATCTTTTATACATTTAAGGATTTTAATAAAACTAGAGAGTATTTTTTAAAAGCTTGTGAAAAAGGAGTAGCTCAAGGGTGTTTAAATGCTGGAACAATTTTGATAAAAAATTCCAGAAATATCAAAAAAGATGGGAAAAAGGCTTTTGAACTTTATAAAAAAAGTGCAGATCTTGGTTTACCAGAAGCTTATTTGAATCTTGCTTGGCTTTACCAAAATGGAATAGGGGTCAAAAAGGATTTAAAAAAAGCTTTTTTACTCTATAAAAAGGGAATAGTAGATAAATATGCTATATTGCTTGGGGAGTTTTATATAAAATATAAGGGATTTGACAAAGAGTTTGAAAAGATAATTAAATCTTATCAAAATGCTTGCAAAAAGAAGGAGCCTAAATCTTGTTATATTTTAGGAGAACTTTATAGAGCAAAGTGGAAAAAAAGTAAGAAAAAAATATATTTAAAACGTTCTTTAGATCTTTTTGAAAGTTCCTGTAGGAAAAAATTTTTTAAAAGTTGCTCTAGACTTGGATATTTTTATACTCTCGGGAAAAAAGAAGGGGTCAAACAAAATCTAAAAAGAGCTAAAAAACTCTTTGAAAAAGCATGTCAAAATGGAGATTTTGATGGATGTAAGAGTTTTGGGCTTTTTTATTATTATGGAATAGGTGTCAAAAAAAATAAAGAAAAAGCAGAACAATTTTTTAAAAAAGCTTGCAAAGAAAATAAAGATTTTTTTTGTAAAGAGTCTCTGATAAGATCTCAAAAGCAAATTGAAAAATCTAAACTTAAGCATTAAAAATTTCAATTGGTATTAAAAAAATTGATGTATAATTAGCCAAATTTGTAATAAAGGATAATTGATGGGTATGCCAGGAATGTCTGAATGGGTAATAATACTTCTTGTGGTTGTTATCCTGTTTGGAGGAAAAAAAATTCCAGAGTTGGCAAAAGGAATTGGAAAAGGAATTAAAGATTTCAAAAAAGCTATGAATGAAGATGATGAACCAACTCCTACAAAGGTTTCAGAGGCGAAAAATTTAGAAAATAAAGAAAAAGAATCTACAAAGACAGCAACAGATTCAGCAAAAGCTTAAAAATTTAAGATGAGAGTAGCAATTTTATCCATTTTGGCTCTCTTGATTTTTATAGGTTGCACCTCCAAACCAAAAGTTAATACTCAAATTCAAACTTCGGTAGAAGATAGAGTAAGAGGTGCGATGTTATCTCCTTTGGATTCTAAAAAAGAGTAAACTTTGAAAAGAAGACTCTTTTGGTTTTTTTTGGGACTTTTTTTTGGTTTTTCTTCTGTCTTTTCTAAAACTTTGGGCTCTGAAATTGTAAATCAAATTAGAAAAAAAGCTAAAATGGCTCCTTTAGATTATAATCTTGCTCTTTCTAAAGCAGCTTATAATCATGCAAAATATTTAGCTCGTCTTAGATTAAGATCTCATTTTGAATCTCCAAAATATCCTTACTTTAGCGGAAAAACTCCTTTTGATAGAATGATAAATGCTGGATTTGGGAGTAGAGTAGGAGTAGAAAATATCTCTTTTGGAGAAAAATCTTATTCAAAATCAATAGAAAATCTTTTTGCTACGATCTATCATCGTTTAGCATTTTTAGATTTTAGAATCGATTGTATTGGAACTTCGGCTTACGGAAATAAAAGAGGAAAAGTTTATGTTTATGAGATGAGTGCTTTGGAGATTTCAAAGCTTTGTAGAAAAAAAGCTCATTCAAAATCTAAGGAGTTTGTATTTGGAATATGTAAAGATAAAAATAAAAAGATTTCACTAAAAGATTTTCAAAGAGCAATTAAAAAAATTAATAAAAAAAGTGCAAAGATTATTTTTTTCCCATATCCAAATGCAAAAGTAAAAAGAGAATTTGTAAATGAAACTCCAAAACCTTTTAAAAAAAATGTAAAGTATGGATTCCCAATTTCAGTTCAATTAAATCCAGCCTATTATTCTTGGGCAAAAGTTTTGAGTTTTAAAGTTTTTGATAGCAAAAAAAGAGAATTAAAGTCTATATTTTTGGATTCAAAAAGAGATTTTCATCATAAAATTCCAAAACTTACCTTTATCCTAGTTCCAAAAAAGATTTTAAATTCAAAAGAGCGTTACTATGTAGAGTTTGTTGCTTCTACAAATAATGGGAAAATAAGAAAAAATTGGAGCTTTTCTACTAAGTAAGCTACTTAAATACTTTATTAAAAACTTTTATTTCAAAAAAAGATAACCTTTTTACAGAAGAGATTAGTTAGTATAATTTAGTTTTTGAAAATTTAATAATAGGAGGTAATGTAGTCTTTGACTACAAAAAAAAGATGGAAGAAACTCAAAAAGCAGGATTTGTAGCAGTTGTTGGAAGACCAAATGCTGGGAAAAGCTCTCTTTTAAATTATTTAGCAGGTTATAAATTGACAATGGTTTCTAAAAAAGCTCAAGCTACAAGAAAAAGAATGAATATTATTGTAATGCATAAAAATGCTCAAATTATCTTTGTAGATACTCCAGGAATTCACCAAAAAGAAAGACTTTTAAATCAATTTATGATGGAAGAAGTTTTAAAAGCAGTTGGGGATTGTGATTTGGCTCTTTTTGTTGCTCCTGTGACAGATTCTTTGAAAGAGTATGAAAAATTTTTAGATTTAATAGAAAAAAAAGGAGTAGATCATATTGTAGTTTTGAATAAGATTGACACTGTCTCAAATGATAAAATTTTAAGTAAGATTTCTGAATACTCCAAATATCAAGATAAATTTTTAGCTTTAATTCCATTTTCTGTAAAAAAAGGAATTGGGAAAGAAGAGCTTTTAGATGAAATTGCAAAGCATCTTCCAACTCATCCTTGGCTTTACGATCCAGAACTTTTAACTACCGAAAATATTAGAGATATTTATAAAGAATTAATTAGAGAAGCTATTTTTGAAAAACTTAGCGATGAAATTCCATATGAAAGTGATGTAATAATTGAAAAAGTTGAAGAAGGAGAAAATCTAGATAAAGTTTATGCCACTATTGTTACAGAGAAAAAGACTCAAAAGAGTATGATTATTGGAAAAGGCGGAGAAGGAATTAAAAGAGTTGGGAAAAGAGCAAGAGAACTTATGGAGGAGTTTGCTCAAAAAAAGATTTATTTAGAGCTTTATGTTGTTCAAAGGAAGGGCTGGAGTAAGAGCAAAAAAGGTTTAGAAGAGATCGGCTATATTTTTTAATATATTTTTCTTTGTTTTTAAGAGTTGAATAAGGCATTTTTAATATTATAACATATATAATGCTCTAAGGTGTTAAGGCTAGGAGGACTAAAATGGCAAAAAAGAAAGCCGATAAAAAATCTGAGAATAGATTTCAGTCAGTCATTACGATTGATAACTACAACCATAGAAACTATAAGTTTGAAGGTTCGAAGGTATCATCAATTAGGAAGCTACAATTTAAAAGACAAAATTATTATGTCTCTTTTGTAGCCAATAAAGATTTAATTATCTCTCCAATTACAGTTAGCAGAAATATTGCTGATGAAGATTTAGCTGGAGCTTTGGAGGATAAAGCTTATGACGAGCTAGGACTTGATGCAGCTACTGAATACATAATAAATTATAGAGAGTTTTATGGAGAAGGTCTTGATGGTAGAAGCTTTCAGCTTTTTATTATGGAAAAGGACCGATATAACTCTTTATTTGGAGATCTTAGAAACTCCTTAAAATATGTAGATTTAATTGTCCCAGCTCCACTTCTTTATCAAAGTCTTTATGATAAAAATATTTTGGAAAAGAAAAAGGTTCACTGCTTTTTGTATTTTGCAGAGTATGATACTACTTTGACTTTTTATAAAGATGGAGAGTATCTTTATTCAAAATCGATCAATTACTCTTTAAAACAAATTTATGATCGATATTGTGAAATTGTTGGAAAAAGTGTGGATGAAAAACAATTTTTTAGAATCTTTCAAAAAGAAGGAGTCAAAACTACACATCTAGAATTTCAACAAAACCTCATCAAACTCTTCAATGAAATCTTCATTACAATTAACGATATTGTAATTTATACAAAAAGAGCTTATAGAGTTGATGTAATTGATCAAATGTTTATTGGAAGTGAACTTGGCCCAATTAGCGGTGCAGATGAATATGCCCAAAACTATTTAGGATTATACTCAATTCCTATGACTTTTGACTTTAAAGTAGATAGTGAAGAGTGGTATATTGATCAGATGCACTATATGATGAATCTTTCTGCTCAAACTTATTGGGATGAGCCAGATAGACTTGTAAACTTTTCTCTTTATCCAAGACCACCAATTTTTGTAAAAAGGGCAAGTGGTCAATTTATAATCTCTTTACTCTTGGCAATTTTGGCAGCTTCTGCGTATCCTCTCTTTTTCTTAGGATCATCTTATGCAATTGATTTAAATAACAAGAAATTAAGAGCAGAGCAACAAAGAATAGGAGCTATTGCTACAAGATATAGGCGAATTTTGGCCCAAAAAGCAAAAGAGATTAAACGTTTGGGAGAAAAGAAGAAACTATTAAAGACAACTTATGAAGGAAAAGAGAAGACTTTGGTTTCAGTCTATAACAAAAAAGTAAATTATCGTCTAAAATCAAATCAATTAGCAGCATTTGCTGAAAACTTCAAAAAACATGGAGTATACAGCAATAAAATGGAAAGTGAAAATGATACATATTATCTTTCACTCGTTTCTCAAAGTGATGAAAATGTTACAGCTTTAATTAAGGATATCACTCATAAATATTCAAAAGATATAAAAATGATCAATATTGATGAACTAAGAGAAGATGAAAATAGCTCATTATATCAAGGTGTATTAAAGGTGGAGTTAAAATGAGAGGTTTAGAAGATAAATTAGATCAATTAGACGAATATTTTTCTCAGAAGAGTGATTCTGAGAAGTGGATGATTATCTTAATGGTGGCAGCAATTGTTGGATATATTTTGTATCTTTATCTTTATCCTTATGCTGAATCTAGATATCAAAATAGCTTAATGACTATGAAATCTTTACAAAAGAAAATAGCAGAGGATAAGAGATATTTAAATAGTATCAGTGGAGGAACAGGAGATCCTAACTATACTGTAAAACTCAGAGATAGAGATATTGCAAAATTAAAAAAATCTATCAAAGAGTATCAAAAAAAGATTGCTTTACTTGATAGAAACTTTGAAAAACTCTCTGAAGTTCTTTTTAATAGAACAAACTGGGCAAGATTTTTGGATTCTATTACAAAAAGAGCTCACTTTAATGATGTAAAAATTTTATCTTTGCAAAATAGATATGTAAAAGGAAAAGAGAATTTTGGACATGTTCTAGAACTTGGAATTCATTGTACTGGAGGCTTTCAAAATATTGCAGCTTTCATGAATGATTTAGAACAAAATAAACTTGTAACTGATATTTATAGAAGTAATATCTATTTAGATGAAAATACAAGCAATATAGTTGCAGATCTAAATGTTTCAGTCTGGGGGGTAAATAGATGAAAAAATTCTTAATAGCTTTTGCTTTGTTTGCTTACCCTCTTTTTGCAGAGCTTACAGTCTCTCAAATTGAAGAGATGGTAAAAAGGATTCAAAGCAAAAGAGTAAGTGAGTATGAAATTGACTTTTTAAAAATTCCTTCGCCACTTGATGGAATTTCAAAAGTTGTGGATAAAAATGTTACAAAAACTGTACTTTTAGAGAGTACTAAAGATATTAACTTTGTATTAAATGCTATTGTAAACGATAATGCTTACATTAATGGAAAATGGTATAAAAAAGGAGATGTAATTCAAGGTTTTACTCTAAGAGAAATTTTTGATGATCATGTAATTTTGAAAAAAGATAGAAAAACTGTAAAAGTTTATCTAGTTAAGAAGAAAGATCTAAAAATTAAATTAACAACAGGAGATAACAATGAAGACTAAAGGCTTAAAGAGTATTCTCTTTGGACTGTTTTTTATCTTTTCTCTTACAAACAGTCTAAAAGCAGAAAGTTGTGTAAATAAACTCTTTAGTGTTACAATTGATAATACTATGACAATTGGAGATGCACTAGATAATTTGGCTGAAACTTGCGGACTTACAGTAGTAGTAAAAGATTCTGGAGCAAAGCACAAATTGGGTAAAAAGCTCTACTATGTAAAACTTAAAAATGCAACTTTAAAATCCTTTTTGGATACTCTTTTAAGAGATAATGATTTAAATTATACTCTTAGAGGAAATAAACTTACAATTTCTTATTTGATGACAAGAACTTTTAAAATTCACTATGTAGCAGGAGATCGTCAAGGCCAAAGTAAAGCAAATGTAACAATTGCTGGAGATAGCGGAGTTTCAAATAACAAAGCTGGGCAAAAAGGTTCTAGTATTACAATTACAACTAATCAAAAATTTCAATTTTGGAATAAGATCAAAGAAGAAGTTCATAAAATTTTAAATACTGCCGGAGATGGAAGTATTCACTTTACAAAAGTTGGAAATGAATGGATTGGACCAGATGGTCAAAAATGGGAATATAATCCTCTTGAACCAGTCGTAAATCCAGAAGCTGGACTTGTAACTGTAACTGGAACTCCAAGACAAATTCAAAGGGTAAGCAAATATATTGCAACTCTTACAAAACAGATAAAAACAGAAGTTATGATTGATGTTCAAATTCTTGATGTTAGAATGTCAAGTGGAAAGACAACTGGAATTGATTGGAATAAAATTTATGGTATGGGACTTGGAATTAGTGGCTCATACAATGGTGGAGGAATTGCAGATCCAAAAGGTGGAGCATTTACTGCTACAATTAGTGGAGATTTGAGTGGATTTTTGAAATTTTTAAGAAGCCAAGGAGATTTAATTTCTGTTTCAAGTCCAAAAGTTATGACTCTTAATAATCAGCCTGCAATGATTAGTGTGGGAAAAGAGATTTTTTATACTACAACTAGCGTTACTTCAGCAAATAGTGGTGGAGGACAAAATTTCCAAAGTCAAGAGATAAATTCTGTATTTGCTGGAATTTTGCTTGATATTACTCCAGAAGTTGATGAAAGAGGAATGGTGACTTTGAAAATTAATCCATCAATTTCAAAAGAGGCAGTTGAAACTCCAAATGACAATGGAAACACTGTAAGAACTATGCCACCAGATTTAATCAGAAGACAAATTGCTTCTGTAATTAAAGTAAGAGATGGAGATCATGCTATTTTAGGTGGACTTATTACAAGAAGTAAAGAAAAAATCAATAGCAAAGTTCCATTGATTTCTGATATTCCAATCTTAGGAAAAGCTTTTAAAAGAAGTGAATATACAGATGTAATTGATGAACTTGTAATTATTATTACTCCTCATATTATTAGAAATGGTTCAAGAGGAGTTAGTCTAAGAGATTTAGGATATAGAAAGATTAGATAAATGACAAAATATACACAGGCAAAAAGAGCTTTTGTAGATATTGTAAATGTTGATGAATATATCGATGTTGAAGCTAGTAGAAAAGCTTATGAAAAGCTAAAAACTAGCATCAATAAAGATATTAAAATGGCACTTTTGTATGGAAAACCAGGAACTGGGAAAACGATGCTTCTTTCGCGGCTTTATAGCCGCTATAAGCATCAAAAAGATATCTATTTAATAGATACTCCAACTGGAACTAGAGAGCAGTTTTATGCAAAGCTATTTTTTATAATTACAGGAAAAAAATTTCCAGCAAATGCTAGAATCGATTTTGAAACTTTTGTAGCTTACGGAAAAGAGATAAAGGGAAAAAGACAAATTATAATTCTTTTGGATGAAGCACAAATTTATCCTTCTGAAATGTTAGAAGAAATTAGGATTCTTTCAGATACTGGTAGTATGAAATTTATCATATCTTTGCATAAAACTGATAATGAGGATATAATTGCAAAAGAGCATTTTCAAACCAGAATCTGGGAGAGTATAGAGTTAAAAAATGTTGGAAAGAAAGATTTAAAGTTTTATCTTTATAAAAGACTTTTAAATTATGGATTGCCAGAGCTTGCTGATCAAATTAAAAACAAACATGTAAATTTTATACACAAATTAACAGGTGGAAATTTTAGAGAATCAAATAAATTGATGTATACTACCTATGAAATTTATGAATATTATAGTAGATATAATCCAGAAAAAATTAATGTAGGAAAACTTTCTATGAAATTTTTGGAGATGTCAGCTTTAAAATTAGGTTTATTAGATGGGTGAGATTGAAGAGTTAGAGAAAAAGTGGAGAAGATATAAAATTAAAAAATTTTTGAGTTGGATTGTTTATCTAGGAGGAGTTGTAGTTATTTTATTGGTTGCTCCTATTGCTTATAACTCAATAAATAGTTATTTAGAGCAATTGGAAAAAAAAGAGAATAAAACTCCAACTACTCAACCTGAAGTTATTGCTCCAAAAGAGCCAGTAGCAAAAAAAGATATTCCTGTTCCAGAAGAAGTAGCATCAATAAAACCAGAGAAGAAAAAACATGTTCGTCCAAAATTAAATATTATTGTCTCAAATGAACCAATAAATGGAGATGATCCATCTATTAGTGCAAATGGAATTGAATTTGATAAAACAGTAGACAATGATACATTAGCAAGAACTATTGAGGCAAGATTTCAAGATACAAAAGATTATGATGATGCTATGTTCTTAGCAAAATATTACTATGCAAAGGGAAGTTACAAAAAAGCAGAAAATTGGGCAATGCAAGCAAACTCAATCGATAGTTCAAAGGAGGAAAGTTGGATAATTTTTGCTAAAAGCAAAGCAAAGCAAGGAAGAAGAGCAGATGCTTTAAGAGTTCTTCAAGCCTATTTTGATCGGACAGGATCGATGCGAGTTAAAAATTTAATAGACAAAATAAGAAGAGGAAAGAGATTTTAGGAGATTAGAATTTTTATATTTTAAAAGTGGAGAAAGGTGGTAAGCAATGTCAAGAGAGCTGATTGAGCAAATGGTACGAGATGGAGTTGTTACAAAAGAGGCACTTGCTCGTCTTGTCCGAAAAAGACCACCTCTAAAAATAAATTTGGCAAATATGGTTGCAGAACATGTTATTGAAGAAGAGACTATTCAAAAATATGTTGCAAAAAAGATAAGAGATGGAAAATTTGGGTTTGTTAGGCTTGAAGAGATTGAAAGCGAAGGAATTGCCATTGAACCCATTGTAAAAATGGTTGCTGAGATGCTCCATATTAAATATATCGATTTAGATAGTGTAGAGGTTGATATAAAACTCTTTAGTAAAATCTCTTATTCTCAATTGATGAGGTACAAAGCAGTTCCAATTGAAGAGACTGATCTTTATGTTTTAGTAGCTTTTCAAGATCCTTTGGATATGGGAGCTCAAGATGCTATTCAAAGACTTTTTGGAGTAAAACCAATTAGTGTTGCAGCAGCAAATCCAAAAAAAGTCTTAGAACTTCTAAGACGAATGGAAGTTACAGAAAATGTTAGAGAGTATGTAGAAGAAATTAGAAAGGATTTAAGATATGGAGGAGCTGAAAAGGATGAAGGTGACTCTCCTGCTGTCTTAAAGCTTATTGATCTGATCTTTAAAAATGCAATTTATAACCGTGCAAGCGATATTCACATAGAAGCTACAGAAAAAAATTGTGTAGTTAGAGAAAGAGTTGATGGAATGCTCCAGCAAAGCTTTCTTTTTGATAGAGATATTTTTGATCCATTAGCTTCAAGAATGAAACTAATGGCAAATTTGGATATTGCAGAAAAAAGAAAGCCCCAAGATGGACGTATTACTACGATGGTTGGGGATAAAGAGTACGATTTTAGGGTTTCAACCCTTCCAACTTTACTTGGAGAGAGTATTGTTCTTAGGATCTTAGATAAATCTAAGGTCTTGGTAAAACTTGAAGATGCTGGAATGAGTGAATTTTGTTATAAAAGATTCACCTCAGCAATTAAAGCTCCTTATGGAATTGTACTTGTAACTGGACCAACTGGAAGTGGTAAGACAACCACTCTTTATGGGGCATTAAATGCAATTAGAGATGTAAAAGATAAAATTATCACCGTTGAAGATCCAGTTGAATATCAAATGCCAGGAATTCAGCAAGTACAAGTAAATGCAAATGCTGGACTTACTTTTGCGGCGGCTTTGAGATCAATCTTAAGACAAGATCCAGATAAAATTATGATTGGGGAAATTAGGGATGGAGAAACTTTAAGAATTGCAATTCAAGCAGCTCTTACTGGACACTTGGTTTTATCAACACTTCATACAAATGATGCAATTAGTGCTGTTACAAGAATTATTGATATGGGAATTGAAAGTTACTTAGTAAGTGGAGCTTTGGTTGCAATTCAAGCTCAAAGACTTGTAAGGAAAATTTGCCCTTATTGTAAAACCACTGAAACTTTAAATGCTCATATTATGGAAGAGATTAAACCATTTATCAATGTAGATAATCCTATTTTTTATAAAGGAGCAGGTTGTAAAGAGTGCAATAATACAGGTTATAGAGGTAGAGAGATGATTTCAGAAGTTTTAACTGTAAGTGATGAACTCTCTAGAATGATTGCAAAAAATGAATCTAAAGAAAAACTTACTGAACAAGCTATGAAGGAGGGGTTTATTACAATGTTTGAAGATGGAATCAAAAAAGCTCTAACTGGAGTTACAACAGTTTCAGAGATCTTTAGAGTTGCGAGGTTGTAAAGATGTATTTTAAAATTACAGTATTAGAAAAGGGTCACAGAAGTGATAAAATTGTAGAAGCACCGAGCAAAAGAGCAGCAGTTGCAAAAATCAAAAAAGAAAATCCAAAAGCAGTTGTTGTAAAAGCAATTGAAACAAATGCTCCTTTAGAAGATATTTTTAAAAAGATGGCAAAAGATTTCTCTCGTTTTGGGGGAAATAAAATTAGAGAGGCTGATAAAATTGCTACAATTAGACAAATTGCAGTAATGACTGATGCTGGAATTCCAATTCATGATACTTTAGAAGATGTAGCAAAAAATACTCAAAATAAACGTCTTCAAGAAATCTATCATAATATTTCAAATGATATTAATGCTGGTAAAAGTATGTCTCAAGCAATTCAACCTTATGCTGATGAATTTGGACATATTGTAATGGCAATGACTCAACTTGGAGAAAAAACTGGTAATTTTCCAGAAGCTTATCACAAATTAGCAGATATTTTGGAAAATATTAGAGACAATAAAGCTAAATTTAAAAAGGCATTAAGATATCCACTAATTACACTTACTGCAATGGCTATTGCTTTTGTAATTTTAATTATGCTAGTTGTTCCAAAATTTAGGGATATTTTTGCCGAATTTAAAACAGAATTACCTTTACCTACTAGAATTTTGTTAAATATCGAATATGCTTTTAGCCATTATGGACTCTATCTTTTAGCAGGGCTTATTGTAGGGATTTATTTAATTATTTTCTTATATAGAAATAATATAGATTTCAAAAGAGCAATGGATAAAATTTTGGTTCATCCTAAGTTTTATCTAATAAATCGGGTAATATTTCTTTCTTCAATGTATAGTTATACTTTAGTTTTTGGAGAACTAGTTAAAGCTGGAATTCCAGTTTCTGAAGCTCTTGATACTGCTGTAGATATGGTCGATAACCTTTATATAAAAGAAAAATTAGAGACTGTAAATGCAAATATTGGAAGAGGTTTGAGTTTGACAGAATCTTTTGAACAAACAGGACTTTTTGAGAGTATGCTTTTGCAAATGATAAAAGCAGGAGAAGCCTCTGGACAACTTGATGCTATGATTAGTAAAGTTACAGAATATTATAATATGAGATTTCAAGATATTATCGATAATCTCTCAGCTTATATTGAACCAATTATGATGTTTTTTATTGCTGGACTTGTACTCCTCATGGCTCTTGGAATTTTTATGCCAATGTGGGATCTAGGACATGCTGTAAAAAATGGATAAAACCTTTAAAAAAGTCTAAGAGAAAAACTCTTAGGCTTTAAGAAAAATCTATTGGATCCATATCAATTTCTACATCTTCTAAATTTAGACTATAAAGAGCTTTTAATAAAAAAGTAGCTTTTTGAGCTCTAAGTAAAATTGTATATCTAAATTTGTTAGCTATCTTTTCAATTGGAGCTTTTCCATATCCAACAATTTCAATATCCAAAAAATTTTTTAACTCTTCTACTAAGTTTTGAGTTATTTTTTGAGCTTTTTTTTCATCTTTGTTTGCTATTAAAACTCTTGCTAATTTCATAAAAGGTGGATAGAACTCTTTTGCAAATTCTTTTTCATCTTCTAAGAAGAGTTCATAATCTTTTAAATATGGTAAAAATTGTTCTTTTTGTCTTGTTTGAATCAAAACTATTGCATCTTTGAATCTTCCACTTCTTCCTGCAATTTGGTGCAAAAGAGCTATTGCTCTTTCTCTTGCTCTATAATCAGGAACTCCTAAAATATAATCTAAGCCTGTAATAATACTTAAAGTAATATCGGCATAATCATGCCCTTTGCTAAGCATTTGAGTTCCAACGATTAGATCTACCTCTTTTTTGGAGATTCTTTTAAGGGCATTCTTAAGTTTTGTATAAGTAGTAATTGAATCTTTATCAAACTGTTCTATTTTGATGTTTGGGATTGCTTCTTTTATAATCTCTATTGCTTCTTGAGTTCCTATTCTAAAAGTTGTCAAAGGAGAATACCCACATTTTTGACACCTTTGTTGAATTGGTTGAGTAAAATTGCAATAATGGCATCTTAGAGCTCTTCTTTTTCGATCTAAACTCATTCCAACACTACAATAAGGACATTTATGAGTATTTCCGCAAGAAGGACAGTAGAGATATTTAAAGTTTGCTCTAGTTGGAATAAAGAGTAAACTTTGATTCTTATTTTTTAAATTTTGTTTTAGGTAATTTAAAATCACCTCATCAATACCATCTCCAGAAATAAATCTATACTCTTTTTTTGTCTTAAAAAAGCTCTCTTTTAATCTTACAACAGGTAACTTTATATAACTATTTAAAGTTGGAGTTGCGCTTCCAAGCCAAACTGTAGCATTAAGCTCTTTTGCAAAATAAAGAGCTAAATCTTTTGCATTATAGCGGGGACGTTTTTGGGATTTATAGCTATCATCATGCTCTTCATCTACAATTATTAAACCTATATTTTTTATAGGAGCAAAAAGTGCCGATCTTGCTCCAGCCAAGACTCTAATTTTTCCATCTAAAATTTTTTGTAGTATCTCTTTTTTATTTTTTTGACTCAATTTAGAATGCCAAAGTCCAACTGCTTCTCCAAAATACTTTTTTAATCTCTCTTCCATTTGAGGAGTCAAAGAGATTTCTGGCATCAAAAAGATAACATTTTTTCCTTCTTTTAGAGTTTTTGCAATTTTTGTAATATAAATTTCACTCTTTCCAGAACCTGTGACTCCAAAAAGTAAAGCTTTTTTTTTATTGTCTAACTCTTCAAAAGCTTTTTGTTGAGCCTTTGATAATTTTGGAAGAGGAGATAAAAGTTGAAAATCTTCAAACAAAACTTTCTTCTTTGAGTAGGGTTTAAAAAGAGAAATAGCATCACTTATTGAAGCAAAATAGTAAGTTGAGATAAATTTTGCACATTTTATCTGAAAAGAGTCAAAAAAAAACTCCTCCTTTAGTGTACAAATTTCTAAAGTCTCAAACTCTGGCTCCTTAGTCTCTTCCCAAATTAGTGCTTCTTTTTTTGAATTTTTAACTTTAACTTCTACAACATCTCCTACATTTAATTTTGAAAAGGAGTGATAGATCAATTTTTTGGGAAACTTATTCAAAATTATTACAAAATAAAAATGTTTCTTTTTGTTACTGATCATAATCTGCTTTCATATTTTTTGATATTATTTCTTTGATTTTATCAATTGTATTATAATATATAGATATAATCTATTTTTTAAAAATATTTAAAAAATTAGAGCCACCTCTCCTTTAAAGGGAAATAAAAAGAATGCAACCAATCAAAAAAGAAGAGACAAAAAAGGCTTTTTATCAGATGGATAACTCTATTGACCTAAAAAAATTAAAGAGGCTATCATCTTACAAAGAGGATTTTATTTTTTATTTAGATAAAGACGGAGAGATTTTAAAAGTTGTTTCTCCCTCTTTAAAACCAACAGAATTTATAACTTTAGATGATTTTTTGCCTTCTTATTACAAGAAATATTTTCTTATTTCTCTTCGAAAAGCCCTTTTTAGGAGTAGGTTTGAAATTTTTAATTATGAATTAATCATCGATAATAAGAGCAGATATTATGAAATGAGTATTATTCCTTTATCAAAAAAGATCTGTATAGTTACTCTAAGGGATATTACTCAAAAACAAAAATCTGCAACTTACTTAAAAATTTTAAAAGGTGTATGTGAAAAGAGTGAAGATGGCATTTTGATTTTCTCAAAAGATAGAGATTATTTAAGATTTAATAACTCTTTTTCAAAGATTACAGGAATTTCAAATCAAACAATAAAAAAGAGTATTGAAGAGTACAAAGATCTTTTTGAAGAAGAGATTTTTAAAATTATAAAAAGTGAAAAAGAGCAAAGTAGAAAAAAAAGTTATATCAAAAGAGTAGATGGGAAAAAAATTGATGTTTGGATTACAATAAATAGTATTTACCTTCAAAATGGACAAGATCTTTATAAAGTTGTAATTATTACAGATATTTCTGAATTGGAAAAATCAAGAAAAAAACTAAACTACATTGCAACTCATGATGAATTAACGGGTCTTCCAAATAGAAGATTATTGTTTAAGTATTTAGAAAAGTCTATTCAAGAGTCTATAAAACAAAAAAGAGTTGGAGCAGTCTGTTTTATTGATTTGGATAATTTTAAAATTATAAATGACACAATGGGACATCAAGCTGGAGATTTGATTTTAAAAGAGTCGACTTATAGAATAAAATCGATCTTAAGAGAAGGAGATTTTTTTGGAAGACTTGGAGGAGATGAATTTTTGCTAATTGTCAAAGATATTCCAAGAGTAGATTATCTTTTTAAGATTGCAAAAAAAATAATAGAAGTTATAAATAAACCATTTTTAATAAATGGAATCAAAAATTATATTAGCACAAGTATTGGAATCTCTTTATTTCCATACGATTCTCAAGATCCAAAAGAGCTTTTACAATTTGCAGATATGGCAATGTACAAAGCAAAAGAGTCTGGAAAAAATAGATACTTTTTTTACTCTTCTGAGCTTGGAAATAGTCTAAAAAGAAAAGGTTTTATTGAAAAAATTCTAAAATATGCCCTAAAAAATGATGGATTTTATTTAGAATTCCAACCACAAGTTGATATTAATACAAATGCTGTAATTGGATTTGAGAGTTTAATTAGAATTAAAAGTTCAATTGCAAGAGATATTTCTCCAAAAGAATTTATAAAAGTAGCTGAAGAGAGTAATTTAATTTTTGAGATTGGAAAATGGAGTATTCAAAGAAGTATTCAACAACTTTATATTTGGAAGCAGTTTTATCATATCAAAAAAATCTCTATTTCAATAAATCTTTCTAAAAGACAATTAATTGATGATGAATTGCCATATTTTGTGGATAAAGTTTTGACTCAATTTAATATTGATCCAAGCTGGATAGAGTTTGAAGTTACAGAAAATGTAATTTTAAACTCAAATGATAGAATCATTAAAAATATTAAAAGATTAAAAGATATGGGATGTAGAATCTCTATCGATGATTTTGGAACTGGAAGTATTTCATTGAATACTTTCAAAGAAAAGATTGTAGATAAGATAAAAATTGATAAATCTTTTATTGATGATCTCTTGAATGATAAAGCAGACAGAGATATTGTAAAAGCTTCAATTGCAATGGCAAAAATGATGGGAATTTCAATAGTTGCAGAAGGTGTTGAGAAAGAAGAACAAAAAAGGATTCTTTCTATTTTAGGATGTAATGAAATTCAAGGTTACTTTTTTAGCAAGCCTTTAAAGCCAGAAGCTGTCCTTCCTTATGTTTTGGTAGATAAAAAATTAAAAAGAAACTTTTTTTAAGATTCTGCCCAAAATTTAGGACAGAATTTTTTAGATTGGTAAAACTCTAATATCTGGATCTAATTTCTGTTTTAAAATTCCTTCAATTGCAAAAAGTGTTCCAGTACTTGCACTTGCACATCCACTACAAGCTCCAAGATAGCGAATATAAAGATCTGTGTGTTTTCCATTTTCTTTTAGATCAATTATCTCCATATCTCCTCCATCCATTACAAGCATTGAACGGATATACTCATCAATTACTTTTTCTATTGCCATCTTTTTTTCTTCCAAATTCATCTGTTTAAAAGGTTTTGAACTATCAAATTTATCTTTACTTTTTGCCTCTTCGATCTCTTTTCTTGTAGCTTTTAAGATATCAATTAGATATTCATCTTGAGTGTGATTTGGTGTAGGAGAGATACATTTTGAACAAAAAGCTCCAGCTCCAGTATATCCAGCAATCTCCTCAATACTTACAATATCAAACTCTTTTATTGCTCTAATGATTGTCTCTTTTGATACTTGTCTACATTTACAAACTATTTTTGAATCTTTTTGTTCTTTATTTTTTAATTTATTTACTCCATACTCTAAAGCTTCTATACAGAAGAAAATTTCATATCTTTTTGCAAGTGGCAAAGCTGGATTTGATGGATGATCTCTTAAAAAATACTCTACTGATTTATAATTTAATTTTTCAATCTCTTCTAAAGTTTTATTTCTGCTAAGAAGAGCTACAATATCACAAGTTGCAATCAAGACAGCAGATCCAAAAGCTTTGTATCTTGCAGCAATTACTTTTTGATCTTTGTCTAAAACCCAATAAAATTTTACAAAGCTTCCACTCTCTAGACTTCCATATTCAAAGCTAAAAAGTTTTCCATCTAACTCTTTTGCATAATTTTCATCAATTACACCATAATTTTTAGGCTTTACAGCAAGCATTTCAATTTTAAAAGGATAAACATCCCAACAACCCTTTGCTAGCACATCACTTTTACTCATTTATCTCTCCTACTGGACTAATTTGTCTTAAGAAATTTACATTTTCTTTAAAAGACTCTATTGTTTTTTGAATCTCTTCTTTAGTATTCATTCTACTTAGAGCAAATCCAATTAAAGAGTGTCTCAAAGATTTATCAATTCCCAAAGCTTCAACCAAATTTTGTCTCTCCCACTCTCCACAAGGATTTATTGCATGAGAAAATGCTCCTATTCCATCTCTATTTAGGTGGTATAAAAGATTTTCAGCTTCAACTCCTTTTACTGCCAATAAAAGTGTATTTGGCACCCTTAAAGACCAGCTAATTAAACTTTTGACTCCTTCTATTTTTGTAAGCTCTTCTTCTAAATAATCTCTAAGCTCTCTTACATCTTCCATTTCAAAATCTAAAGCATCATTTGCTAACTCCAAAGCTTTCCCAAGTCCAACAACTCCAGCAAGATTTAAACTTCCTCCTCTAAACATCTGACTAGGATATCTTGTTCCAAAGATTAAAGGATTAATCTCTGCTTTATTTTTCATCCAAAGCACTCCAACTCCACTTGGAGCATGAAGAAGTTTTGAAGAAAAACTTAAATAATTAATCTCTAAATCTTGAAGATCAATTGGAATTTTTCCAACTGCATAAGTTGCATCACTATGAAAAGGTACATCATATTTTTTACAAATTTCTCCTATCTTTTCGACTGGATTTATTGCTCCACTTTCTGGATCTACCATTGTAATAGAGACCAAAGCAGTTCTTGGAGTTAAATAATCATACAAAGTTTCTGGATCTATAACTCCATCTTGATTTATTGGAAGACGATGTACTTTTACTCCTTGAGATTCCAAAAATTCGGCAACTTGCAAAATCGAAAGAGGTTCTCTTTGAGAAATTATAATATTGTCTTTTCTTCCTCTTAGAATATATTCAAAATAGATATTCATAAAAATTGCACTATTTGCTTCAGAAGCTCCAGAAGTAAATGTGATACTATCTTCATCTTTTGAGTGTAAAAATGCATAAGTTTTTTCTACTGCTTCATTGTAAAATTTTCTAGTTTTTGTTCCAAAATGGTGCAAAGAGTGTAAATCTCCATAAGGTTCTTTTAAAAGAGGCTCCATTACAGATAAAACTTGAGGATCTACTGGAGTTAAAGTATTGTTATCTAGATAGATTTTCATCTTTTTGTATCCTTAATTCAGATATATTTAGTCAGATTTGAGATATTATATCAAAAAAATTATCAGGAATTAAGGGTGAATAGATTTTATTTGAGTGATCTTGACAAAACATTATTAAAAGATGATTTGAGTATTTCAGAATATACTAAAGATATTTGGAATACTCTGGTAAAAAAAGGAGTAAAGCTTTCTATTGCAACAGCAAGAAGTTTTACAGGAGTAAAAAAACTCTTGGGTAATTTAGAGTTAAAAGAACCGATGATTTTATTAGATGGAGCAATGATTGCCGATTCAGATGGTCAAATTCTGGATTTAAAATTTTTAAAAAGAGATTTTGCACAAGAGATTATAGAATTTGCTAAAAAACAGATTAATATTTATCCAGTAATTGTTGGATTAGAAGAGAATAATCAAGAAGTTTTTCTATATCCAAAAGAGAAAAACAGTTTCCAAAAAGAGCTTTTAGAAAAGTTCCATAACGATAAAAGAGTTTTAGATCTTGAAAATTTTAATCCAGCAAGAAGAAATTTAAAACTGGTTTTTATGGATACGAAGAAAAAAACGGCAAAATTAGAATATGCCCTAAAAGCAAAGTTTGGAAGATCAATTGAGATAAAAAGAAATAAAGATCCTTATATAAATTGTTATTTTTTGACAGTCTTACATCCAAAAGCAGATAAATCAAATGCTCTTAGAACTTTAGAAAGAATTGAAGGGGTAAATAAAAAAGATACTACTGTCTTTGGAGATAGTTTTAATGATATCGGTCTTTTTAAAATGGCAGGAGAAAAAGTAGCAGTTTCAAATGCTGTAGAAGAGTTAAAAGTCTTAGCTGATATTGTACTTCCTTGGAGCAATGAAGAAGATGCCATAGCAAGGTTTTTGGAGGAGAGATTACTAAAAAATGACTAAAGTAGCAATTTTATTTTTTCTTTTTTTAGGAGTTTTAATGGCAAAAGAGCAAAAAATTGTTTTTGGAGCTGGATGTTTTTGGGGTGTTGAGAAATTCTTTGCCTCTTTAAAAGGAGTAAAAAGTACAAGAGTTGGATATGCTGGGGGAAACTATCCAAATCCAAATTATGAAAAAGTTTTGGCTTATAGAAATAAGACTCCTGATGGAATAAAAAATTATGTTGAAACAGTAGAAGTTATTTATGATGATAAGATCATTTCTACTGAAGATTTAATTAAAAAATTTTGGGAGTTACACGATCCAACTCAAAAAAATAGACAAGGAAATGATATTGGAAATAATTACAAAAGTGTAATTTATTATACAACCAATGAGCAAAAAGAGATTGCCCTAAAAACTAAAAAAGAGTACCAAAAACTTTTAAACAAGGCTGGATTTGGAGAAATTGTAACAGAAATTGAACCTCTAAAGAGTTTTTATCAAGCAGAAGAGTATCACCAAAAATATCTTCAGAAAAATCCAAATGGCTACTGTCCAAACCATTCAACTGGAGTAAAATTTCCAAAAAATAAAAAAACTAATCTAAATAAAAACCAAATTTTACCTCTTGGAGGAAAAGAGATTTTGGTGGTAGAATCTAAAGATTGCCCATTTTGTAAAGAGTTAAGAAAAAAGACTCTAAAAGAGTATAAAGGTACAATTCCTCTTAGATTTGCAACTATAAATCAACTTCAAAATTTTCAATTAAAAGAAAAAGTTGATTTAACACCTACAATTATTTTTATAAAGAATGGAAAAGAGATTGCAAGATTTAAAGGTTTTTTAGATAAAAAAGATTTTTATAAACTTCTTGGAGCATTTAAGCTTGGAGTAGATAGCAAAGCTTTTAATATTGCTTTTAATCAAGATACAGAAAGCAGGTTTTGTCAAAAATATGAAAAGTTTAAAGATACTCCAGATGGTGTTTTTGTAGATATTTTATCTGGAGAGATTTTATTTGATACTAAAGATAGATTCAATTCTGGATCTGGATGGCTAAGCTTTTACAAGGCAAAAGAAAATGCTGTAGAAGAAAGAGATGATTTTAGCTTTGGAATGCATAGAATTGAAGTAATTTCTAAAAGCAGTGGAATTCATCTTGGACATGTTTTTGATGATGGACCAAATGGAAAAAGGAGATACTGCATTAATGCAAATGTTTTGGAGTTTATTCCAAGAGAAAAATTAAAAGAGCAAAACAGATCCAAAGAGTAAAATCTTTCAAGAAAAAATTGGATAAAATACGCTCCATCAAAGGAGTTTGATGAAAAGAGCAATTTATCCTGGAACATTTGATCCAATTACAGTAGGACATACAGATATTATAAAAAGAGCTTGTAAAATTTTTGATGAAATAATTGTAGCCGTAGCACTCTCTAAAGCTAAAAAACCGATGTTTTCATTAGAACAGAGAGTAGAGATGGTAAAACTCTCTACCAAAGATTTTCCAAAAGTAAAAGTTGTTGGATTTGATACTTTGCTGGTAGATTTGGCAAAAAAACAAAACTCTAAGATAATTATTCGTGGACTTAGAGCCGTAAGTGACTTCGAATATGAACTTCAAATGGGATATGCAAACTCTTCAATTGACCCAGAGCTTGAAACAATTTATCTTATGCCAAATTTACAACACTCCTTTATTAGCTCTTCAATTGTAAGAACAGTTTTAAGTTTTGGAGGCAAAGTAGATCACCTTCTTAAACCAGAAGTATACTCTTATATTCAAAGGCTAAAATAGAATGTATGTTTTATTTGAGGGAGTAGATACTTCTGGAAAAACTACACAACTTCAACTTTTATCTAAAAAGTTTGATTTTATTTTCCCGACTAAAGAACCTGGCGGAACAGAGTTTGGGAAATGGGCAAGGGAGATTTTATTAAATGGAAAGCTTACTTCAAAAGAGGCTGAAGTTTTACTTTTTTTAGCAGATAGAGCAGAACATTATCAAAAAATTGTAAAGCCAAATAGAAAAGAAAAATTGGTAATTTCTGATAGAGGATTTATTTCTGGAATTGCTTATGCTATTGTAAATGGAAATTACGATTTTAAAGAGCTTTTAAATTTAAATCTTTTTGCTCTCCAAAATGAACCTCCTGAACTTGTAATATTTTTTGAAATTGATGAAAATACACTCAAGAAAAGATTAAATACAAAAGAAAAAGATGAAATAGAAAAAAGAGGAGTAAAATTTATTTTAGAAGTTCAAGATAAAATGAAAGATATTTTAAAAAAATTAAATTTAGAGTATGAAATACTTGATGCTTCAAAAAGTATTGATGAGGTAAATTCCCAAATATTTGAGATTTTAAAGAAGAGAGGAAGCTTATGATAAGATCTTTAAGAGGAATGAGAGATTTGCTATTTCAAGATAGCCAAAAGTTTGAATTTATTTTAGAGACAGCTTCAAACATAGCAAAAAATTACGGATTTGAGTTGATTAGAACTCCAGTTTTAGAAGAGAGTGCTCTTTTTAAAAGAAGTGTTGGAGAAAGTAGTGATATTGTCGGAAAAGAGATGTATCAATTCATAGATAAAAGTGGGAATGATGTTTGTCTAAGACCAGAAGGAACTGCTGGAGTTGTACGAGCATTTATCCAGAAAAAATTAGATAGACAACAAGGAAAATTTAGATTTTTTTACTCTGGAGCAATGTTTAGATATGAAAGACCACAAAAGGGGAGATTTAGGGAATTTTTTCAATTTGGAGTTGAAAGTTTTGGAGAAGAAAGAGTTGAAGAGGATTTTTTTATTATTCTAATGGCAAAAGATATTCTAAAAGCTTTAGGAGTTAATTTTGAACTTCAGATAAACTCTCTTGGTTGTAAAGATTGTATGCCAAAATATAGAGAAAATTTAATTTCAGATTTAGAAAATATTCAAGATGAACTTTGTCAAGATTGCCAAAGGAGAATCAAAACAAATCCAATTAGGGTTTTAGATTGTAAAAATCCTTCTTGTCAGGCACTTTTGAAAAATAGTCCAAAAATTACAGACAATCTTTGTCAAAGTTGTCAAAATGATTTTGAAAGATTAAAGGAACTTTTAAAAAAAGCTGAAGTTGAGTTTAAAGTCAATAAAAATTTAGTAAGAGGATTGGATTACTATACAAAAACAGCATTTGAATTTATTAGCTCGCAAGCTGGAGCACAAAATGCTATTGCTGGTGGAGGAAGATATGATAGACTTGTAGAATTTTTAGGTGGCAAGCCAACTGCTGCTGTTGGATTTGCAATTGGAATTGATAGAGTAATGGAAATTATGCAATCTCTAGAGCAAAAAAGAGAAGGCTTTTATCTTGGAGCATTAAATCAAGAAGCAGTAGATGAACTTTTGATGATTGCAAAAACTCTAAGAGAAAATAGAGAAAAAGTAGAAGTTGAATACTCTAAAAAAAGTTTGAAATCCCATTTAAAAAGTGCAGATAAAATTAATAGCAAATATGCTTTAATTCTTGGAGAAGAAGAACTCAAAAATGGAAAAATTTGGATAAAAGATTTAGAAAATTCTAAAGAAAATCTTTTAAGTTTGGAAGAGATTCTTCAAAAAAATTATTGGTAAAAAAGAGGAATTAAAAAAGAGCAAAAAGTTAAAATTTAGTAATTGCATCTTTTATGAAGCTCTTTTTTTAATTCTTCCACACTATTAATAGCATTTTTGTAATTGCTAAAACCCCAATTTACCATTATAAAATCTACATTTGCTCTTTTTGCAGCAAGAAGATCTCTCTCTCCATCTCCAATAAAAATAGCTTCTTTTGGAGATTTTTTTAAAGATTTTAATATCTTTTCTAACATCTCAGGAGAAGGTTTTGCTTCAATTACATCATCTCCGCATACAACCTCATCAAAAAGATCTAAAATATCCATCTTTTTTAGAGATTTTATAACCGTACTTCTAAAAGCATTTGTAGCAATTGCTAAAGTACATCCATTTGCTTTTAACTCTTCTAAAAGTTCTTTTACTCCATTATAAACTCTTATTAAATTATCTTGATTTTGGTGATAGAATTCTAAAAAGAGATTGCTATGAACTGGAGAAAAAGAGTTACTTTCATAAAAGAATTTTGCTTGATTTATTGAAGTGTTATTTATATTTTTAATGATAATTTCTTCTTCCATCGGATCTAGCCCAAGAGCTTTTCTTACATGATTTACTGCTCCAACAATTGCCAAAGAGCTATCTTGAATAGTTCCATCTAAATCAAAAATCGCCAAAGTCTTTTTCATTATCTTCTTCTGCTATCGTGTTTATCTATTGCATTTAAATAGATTGAAAGCCCAATCATCAAAGCTGTAATTCCAATTAGAAGTCCAACTGCATATAAAAGTTTATTTGGATCAGTAATTGCAAACTTAAATACTAACATCAAAGCTTCAATAGAAAGAGCAATTATAATTGATCCAAGAAATCTAACCATCGTTTTGTGGATATCATCTTCTGCATGACGACGGTGAGTTCCCAAAACTTCTTCTTCAAAAATAGCTTTTACTAAATCAAAAATTGCCAATGAAAGAGTTAAAAGAATTGTAGATTCAAACATATCTTTTACACTGATACTTTTAAATTCCATTCCAAAGGAGACAAAACTTTCAATTGCTTTTACAAAAAGTAATAAAGCTACTGCAAAAAGAGCTAGACTAAAGGCAGTATAAACATATTTTATAGTTTTTCCTGCAATTGAATCTATACTACTTGGATGTACGATTTGTAAAAGATTTTCTAAAGTAATATCTACACAAACTATAAATTTTAACTCTCCATGTTCATCAAAAATTGGATAAGAAGCAGTTACAACCAATTTATTTCCACTAAGAGATGGATAAGGATCTGTTATTACGCATCTTCTTTCTTTTACTACTCTATAATAGTAAGCTCTATTGTTTCTATTTTCTCCCATTCCTCTTTTTGCGATATTTGGATCTACACTTACTGTATTTGTGACTTGTCTTCCTTTGGCATCTAAAATATAAAGAGAATCAACCTTTCCAATTTCATCAGCAATTTTTCTCATTCCACTAATTAAATCGTCAAGTTCAATTCCTGGCAGTCTACTTGGAAGATTTCTTCTCATGATATAACATAAATATGCTCTTGCTTTGGTTCTTACTTCTCCAAACTCTTGAATCTCTTTAATTTTCACCTTTTTCTCCTTTTAACTCTCCAATTCTTTGCCCAAATCTAACTTTTGTATTAGAAGAAATTTGATACTTTATACTATCTTTTTGACTTAAAATTACAACTGTTGAACCCATTTTAAAATATCCAAAACATTCTCCTTTTTTTAGTCTTTTAGGAGTTTTATAAAGATAAAATTTTTCTGTTTTTATTTTAGTATTAGTTTCAATAGCTTCTTCAAATTTTACTACCATCTTTCCGACATTTAAAGCTCCAACTAAAATTATAAAATGTTTATTTTCAAAATTATCCTTTACCAAAATAATTACTCTTTCATTTTCTGCAAAAAGTTCTTTTTTTTTCTTCAAAAAAGGGATATTTACAGGATATAACTTTCCTGGAATATGAGCTAGACTTAAAATTTCCAAATCAAAGGGAGCATGATAGCGATGATAATCTTTTGGAGAGAGATAAAAATTTATAAACTCTCCTCCTTCTAGTGCTTTTACTTCATTAGAATAGTTTTTTCCTAAAACTTTGGATATTGAATAACTCATTCCTTTAATTTGCAAAGCTTTTTCTTTTTTTATTACTCCAAGCTCTGTGACAAAACTATCACAAGGAGAAATTACACTTTTTTCATCTTGATCTATTTTTCTCTCTTTTTTTAATTTTCTAGTAAAGAGTCTGTTTAGAGTTTCATACTTAGATGGATCTTCAAATTCGCTCATATCAAGTTTTAAGAGTTTTACATAAGAATAATTTATAAATTTTTGAATAGGCTTTGGAAAAGGAGTAGAAGCAAATGCTCCAAACCAAGAAGAAAGAAGATTTGTTAAATTTTTAGACATTTTCAACCTTTTTTGAGTAGTAATTGACTGCTTCTTTCATTAGTTCGATATGATAATTTTCTTGATGATTGATAAAGTCAAAAAACTTTGCTAATTCTAAACTTTTGTTTGCGACTGCTTCTGAGAGTTTTAAACACTCCTCTTTTGCCATTACTTCTTCTTCAATTCCATCTAATAAAAATTGCTTGATATCTTCTACTTGGTATAAGCTTGGATGTACAACTCTTGGAACTCCCAAAATTCCCATTTCTGCCATCATCTCTCCAAAGCTTCTTAGATGAAAGAAACTCTCCTCAATCATTATCTCAAAGATTCTAATTAAAAAGCTATCATTACAATGTGCTTTTAAATAGTTATAAACTAAAATCAATTCATACTCTTTATAACTCTCTTCAAATAAAAATAAAACTAAAGAGTCAGTAGCTTCTTTGTCTAATTCTATGTCTTTATATTTCAAATTCATATCAAAAGAGCTTTTTACATCTTCATCTTCAAATTTTTTTAGAGAATAAGAGATATAATTTATATCTGTTGAAATTCTAGATTTTAAATTTTCATCCTTACAATTTACAAGCAAAAGATCAATTTCATTTAATCTTCTGATAATATCAGATAAAATAACACTTAAATTTTCTACTTTTATTGGAATAGAATCTCTGTTGTAGTTATACTCAATTTTTCTCTCTATCAAATAATTTTCTATCCATTGAAAATGTCTGAAGAATATTGCAGAAAATTCATAAAGAGCCATTTTATTCTTTTGACTCATCATTGCACTCATCAAAGTCTCAAGCCAAACTTCATGAACTTTTACTAATACTTCTAGCATCAAAATTCCTTTTTGATGATATTATAGCAAACTTGATTTCAATCATCTTCAAAATTTTTTAATTATTTTTAGATAAATATCTTTTTTAGATTTTTAGCAAAAATGTATAAAAAATAACCATTAAATAAGCTTTTTGTCTAAGTTTTAAACACTTGAGTGGTTATTTTTTTTTCTAAAAACTCTTTTGGAAAATTAAAGATAGAGATATAATCCAAATATCAAATAGAATCTTAAGGAGGATTAATGGAACTCTCTTACGCCATAAATACCCTTTTTGCACTTTTTGCAATGACTTTAATTATTTTTATGGTGCCAGGTTTTGCAATGCTTGAGGCTGGACTTGTAAGGACAAAAAATGTTACAGCAGTTCTTATGACAAATACTATGATTTACTCAGTTGCTTCAATGATGTTTTTGCTTATTGGTTATGATATAGCTTTTGGCAGCTGGGAAAATGATACTATGAGTAAATGGGCCGCATTTTTGTTTCAGATGGCTTTTGTTGGAAAGACTGTAAATATTATGAGTGGAGGAGTAAGTGAAAGAACAAGACTTATTCCTCTTACGATTTTTACTGTAATTATGGCAAGTTTTATCTATCCAATTGCAGTAAATTTAACTTGGGGAGCAAACTTTTTAAAAGATACATTTTTAGATATCTCTTCAATGCACGATTTGGCAGGTTCAACTGTAATTCACTCAACTGGAGCTTGGGCACTTTTGGCTGCGATTTTAATTATTGGTCCAAGAAAGGGAAGATATGTTGGAAATAAAATCAAAGTAATTCCAGCATCAAATATTCCACTTGTAACTCTTGGAGCATTTTTGCTCTGGATTGGTTGGTTTGGATTCAATGGAGGAAGTGTTGGAGCAATTGCTTCAAAAGAAAATGCAGATGCAGTGGCTCTTACAATTATGAATACAAATACTGCTGGACTTGCTGGAGCAATTGTAACTGGAATTTTGCTCTACAGAAAGTATAAAAAGTGGGATATTACTATGATTTTAAATGGAGCTCTAGGTGGACTTGTAGCTGTAACTGCTGGAGCTGATGTTTTTGGGATTTATACTCCAATTTTAGTCGGTGCAATTGGTGGAGCTTTGGTTGTTTGGGCTGTACCATTTTTTGATAAGAAAAAGCTTGATGATCCAGTTGGAGCTTTGTCAGTGCATCTTGTAAATGGTATCTGGGGAACAATTGCAGTTGGACTTTTTAGTGATGTCTCTTTGTGGGCTCAAATTAAAGGTATAATTATTATTGGAATTATTGCATTTGGAAGTTCATATCTTGTGTTATCATTCATAAATAAAATTGTTCCGTTTAGAGCTACAGATGATGAGCAACTTGAAGGACTTGATTATGTAGAGTGTGGTATGGAGACATATCCAGAGTTTAAACAAAATATCTAATTTAAGGAGAAAGTATGAGAAAGATTGAAGCAATTATAAAACCATTTAAACTTGATGAGGTAAAAGAGGCTTTGATTGAAGCTGGAATTGAAGGAATGACTGTTAGTGAAGTAAAGGGGTATGGAAGACAACAAGGTCATAGCGAACTCTACAGAGGAGCAGAGTATGTAGTTGATTTTATCCCAAAAGTCAAAATTGAAATTGTCGTAAGCAATGAAGAGTATATGAAAGCAGCAGTAAAAGCTATTCAAGAAGCAGCAAGAACTGGAAAAATTGGAGATGGAAAAATTTTTGTCTCTCCAGTTGAACATGTTGTAAGAATTAGAACTGGTGAAGAAGACGCTGATGCTCTTTAATAGCAGAGAGTTAATTTCTTAGTCATTATGAAACAAGAAGCCCCCGGATTCATCCGTGGGGTGGCTCACCTATTTTGCATAATTTTTTCAAAAAAATTTTCAAAAACCCTTGACAAACCAAAAACTTTCGTATATAATTGCATCCACAATAACAAATTGATTCCGGATTAGCTCAGCGGTAGAGTAGGCGGCTGTTAACCGCTTGGTCGCTGGTTCGAATCCAGCATCCGGAGCCATCTTCCTTTAAAATCGCTTCTTAACTTAAAAAATAGAAATTATATTTTAGCTTCTTCAAAGATTAATCTCTTCTTCTAGAAAAAATTATCTTTTAATCAAAGATTTAACTTTTTAATGAAGATTTAATATTGCCAAATATACTTTATATAATGTATAATAGAATTGTGGAATTGGGAAAGTTGGAGTTGATTGTTTAATTTCTTCTTTTTAAAAACTTTAAAGGATAAAAGATGAGGATTGGTAGGGTAGTTGGAGTTTTGCTGTTGCTTTTTTGGTATTTATTTGGAGGTACTTTGGAGACTTTTGAGTGTGAAGATAGATATATTTACACAAGCAGACATGACCAAAAAATGGAAGGTTTTGGAGCAAAAGTAATTTCTAGCTCTTTAAATATTGAGTTAGATGGAGTCTCTTATAATGTTTTAGATAATTTAATTTATGCTTTGGTTACTGATCCAGCAGGCTTGAAGGGGTGGAGTAGATACGATATTGTCAAAATAGGCAAAAACGGAACAATCCTAAATCTTGGCACTCCAACCTTTAAAAATGGGACAAATATTTATGATGCTTTTAGAGTTAAAAATGGTGTAATTGATAGTTTTGGGTACTATTATAGTGTAGGAGATCCTATCTCTTTAGATACTTTGCATTCAAAAAGAGCAATTCTTTATATAGTTTATCTTGGAAAAAATCCAAAGGCTGGGACTCTTGTATTTGATAAAAAGGAGTTGCAATTTTTAAACTTAGAGGAGTGGACTCCTCCAAAAGATCTTACATATTTAAATTCTACACAAAAAATCTATGGATTTGGAGATAAAAGACTTTTTGAAATAGATCCTAAAAAATATACTTTAAAAGAGATTAAAGTAGAAAATGCTACTTTGTTAAATCAAGCTAGAGTATCAAATATCTGGAGTGATAGTCAAAACAGATTATTTATTTATGCTCTTTGGGATAAAAAAGGAAAAATTTTTGAAGTTAAACTAGAAAAGAATGATCAAGCATCTTTGAAAGAGATAGAAGAGCTAAAAGCTTATGAAAATATAGATATTACAAACTGTATCTATCCAAGCTTTTCTCAAACTCCTTTAAGCTCTCAAGTAGAAGTTGGTAAAAGTTTTGAATATCTTTTTGAGATTCAAAATCCATTTCCATACTCAATTAGAGTAAAATTTGTCTCAAAGCTTCCAGATGGAGTCTCTTTTGATGATTCCTTACCACCAAAAATTAGTAGTAAGGATTTCTACTTTAGTCCGTCAGAAATTAGAGTAAATACACTTTTAATTCCTAAGCTTTCAAAAAGTAGTTTTAAGTTAAAAGTAAATGTAGATGATAGTATCAATAAAAAAATATCTGGAAAATCTTATATTGAATTTAGAGGAATTAAATATTATTCAGAAGATGATTCTACTGTAAATATCTATGTAAAGAATCCCTCTCTTAAATTAAAAGAGAAACTTTTAAAAAATTTTGATGAAGATAAAAGTGGAGATATCTCTGTCGGAGATACTTTGGAGTTTGAAGTTGTAGCTTTAAATAATGGAAAAGTAACCCTAGAAGATGTAAGAGTTGGAGATCCTACAATTTCTCCAGATTCTAAAACTTGTCCTATTTTAGAGGTTGGACAAGAGTGTAGGCTTATAGGAAAACACAAAGTAACTCTAAAAGATGAGAAGATTGGAGAGATCAAAACTTTTGCAAATGCATCTTCTAAAAACTTACCTCTAAAAAGAGTCTCTTTAAAGATTCCAGTAATTTCTAGCTCAGTAGATCTTGCGTTAGAATTTGATGGAAAAAATTTAGATTCAAATACAAAAGAGATTCTTTTAAATTTGAAAAATAATGGTATGAGCATGGCAACCAATGTAATGGTTAAATTAGATATTCCAAAGGATCTTTTTATTTTAGATGTACAAAATAGTAAAGGTGAATTTGATATTCAAAATAGAGTTTGGAAGTTACCTTTTGTAGATGCCAAAGCAAAAGAGAGTTTAAAGATTGAACTGGGTTCAAACCAAACAAAAGAGTTTGTAATTAGTGCAAGTGTAAAATCAGAAGATAAAGATAGAAATCTTGCAAACAATAAAGCTACACTTGGGGTTAAGTTTTTTAGGGTTGAAGAAGAAAAAGAAAAAGTTGCATCTTTTCAAAAGGATGCTTCTAATAAGAGAGAATCTTATAAATTAGCTTATGCTAGAAAAGAGAAAAATTTTGAGCAAAGTGGAGAGTTTAAAAAAAGCAGAGGTGGAGAGAGTTATAAAAACTCTATTCCAATTGCAGTAGATGATGAGGTTACAATTGAAGCTGGGAAAAAGATTTTAATTGATCTTTCAAAAGGTGTTTTGGTAAATGATAAAGATTTAGATGGAGATCCTCTAAAGGTTGTTAAGTTTAAAATTGATAGCAATGGGGATGGTATAGAAGAAGAGTATCAGCCAAAAGATTTGGTAAATATTTATGGGGTTGGAGAATTTAGACTTTTTGAAGATGGAAGTTTTGAATTTAATCCTCAAGAAGGTTATGATGGATACTTTCCTACTGTAATTTATTTTGTAAGTGATGGAAGAGGAGGAATTTCTTCAGCTAAACTTACAATAAATATTGGAGAATCTCTTCCAGAAATAGAACCAGCAAGTGCAATCAAAGGAGATTATTTAGAGTCTACTCCTAGCACATCTGATGGAATTGCTGGAGGCGTTCTGTGGATCTTTGTAACAATTTTTTCTAATATTTTGCTCTTTTTCAGAAGAAGGAGAGTTTTTGGAACTAAATAAGCATACAAAAGAATTTATACTCTCTTATCTTCTTTGGTTAGGAGTCCTTTTTGGACTCTTTTATCTTAATACAAATCCTCTTGCAGTATTTTTAAATGAGCTTCAAAGAAGTTGGCTTTTGGATTCTTTAAGATATTTTCTTGGGGATATTGTAAGAGATATTTACATCTATTCTTGCGAAAATTTTAGAATTAGAATTACTTATGCTTGTAATGGTTTAATTCCTTACTATCTTTTTTTGGCATCTATTTTTGCATATCCTTCTACGTGGAAGCTTAGATTTTTCTGGGCAATTTTAGGATATTTTGCAATTTTTGTTGTAAATCTTCTTAGACTTTTATTTGTAACTCAAATGACAAAAAGTGGAGGAGAAAACTTCTGGTGGTCTCATGATATTGTTGGAAATTTGATGTTAATGGTAGTTGGACTTGGACTCTTTTTCTCTTTTATTAGAATAAGTGATAAAATTTTAAGTAAAAAAGATGTTGTATAAGCTTTTGAGTCTATTTTTTGTTGGAGTCGGATTTAAGCTTTTTAGTAGTCACGAATTTTTAGCTTTAATCTTTATGGTTATAGCTTTTTTGATTTTATTTATAAATGGAGATAGAGCTTTTGATCTTTGGGACTTTTGGGATGATGATTTTTAGATTTTTTGGCCAAGGGGAGGGGAAACCTTGGCAGGAGGTTAAAATGGGAAGAATCTTTAGAGATTATTTACTTGCTGCTTCTTTTAGAGCTTCAAGAGCTGCTTCATAATTTGGTTCCTCTGTAATTTCTGGAACAATCTCTTTATAAGTTACAACACCATCTTTTCCAACTACAAAAATAACTCTTGCACTAAGTCCTCTTAGAGCACCTTCTGCAATTAAAGTTCCATATTGAGTTGAGAATGTTTTTTCTCTGTAATCACTTAATACTTGAAGATTTTCAATTCCTTCAGTAGAACAAAATCTCTTAGCAGCAAAAGGTAAATCCATAGAGATAACTTTTACAGTAGCACCTTCAATGCTTGCTGCTTGATTATTAAATTTTGTAGTCTCCATTGCACAAACTGGAGTATCAAGAGATGGTACTGCTACAATTAATTGAGCTTTATCACAAGCTCCTCCTACTGTAACTTCTTCTAGTGCTGTATTTGGTAGAGTAACAACTGGAGCTTTATCTCCTACATTTACTTGATTTCCATAAAGAGCTACATCATTTCCTTTTAGTTTTGTTAAAGTTGGCATATTCTAGTCCTTTTATTTTAATTTTTGTTTTTTATTATTATCGATTTTTGATAGGTGTATTATTGCATAAATCTGACAAATTTACTCTTATTTAAGTGTAACTTTTCTTGATTTAGATCAAGTGTTACTAATTGTTACAGCATATTTTTGACATTTTCTCCTTTGTGTGTTCTAAAAACTTGTTAAAAAGTTCACTTCTATATTTATTTTTGTGGTAAATTGCATAAAAATTTCTTTTACAATCAAAATTTTCTATCTCAACTCTTTTTAACTCTCCCATTCTTATTTCATCATCTACTGCCATTTTTGAGATGCAAGCCAAGGTTTTACCGTGCTTTAGAAGACTTTTTATAGATTCAGTATGCCCTAACTCCATAAAAATATTTAACTTTTCAACTTTTTTTGAAATATAACTTAAAAAAATATCTCTGGTTCCACTTCCTTTTTCTCTTATTACCCATTTTTCTAAAGCAAGATCTTCAATTTTCCAACTTCTTTTGGCAATAGATTCATTTGCAGTTACTACTATTAACTCATCTGCTCCTACAATTTCTTTAATGATATCAACATCATTTACATCTCCTTCTACAAATCCCATATCAAGTTCTCCGCTCCTTACCAAAGAGACAATATCAGAAGTATTTCCAGATTTTAATTCAATTGTAACTTCTGGATACTTATCAATATAGTTGCAAGTAATTGATGGTAGTATATAATCTATAATTGTTGTACTAGCTCCTACTCTAATATTTCCTCTATCTTTTGTATTTATAAATTCATGTTCAATATCTTCTATTCTCCGATAAAGTGGTTCAATAGATTTATAAAAGCTTCTTCCTACATCATTTGGAACTAGCTTTTTATTGAATCTATCAAAAAGAGGTCTTTTAATTATATTTTCAAGCTCTTTGATAGACATTGATATTGCAGACTGGCTCATATTCATCTTTTTAGCCACCATAGTCAAACTTCCCATTTCCACGACATTCAAAAAAATCTCCAACTGCCTTAACGTAAGTTTCATTAAATATTTTCCTTATTAATAAACTTTATCAAACCTATCTTATTATCATATCAAAAATATATTAGAGAGACTCCTATTTTTCAGAAAAAAGATATCAAATATCAATAAAAATTACTAAACAGCTATTTTTAATCAAATATACTGATATGTTTTCATAAATAGAATTGCAAAAAAGGATTTAATTAAAGATGTTTAAAGGAAATTAAATTTTAAAGATTAGTTTTTAATTTAAAGGGAAAAGTTTAAACTAAAAAGTTTTAGACAAAGTTCCCCCAAAGGAGAATTGGGAGAATTATTTTTTTAATTTTTTCAAAGATTCTAAATCTTTTTTAATTTTTGCTTCTGCTTTTTTAATCTTTTTTTCTAAAGAGGTGATTTTTTTCTTATCTTTTGCTTTTTTTGCTTCAGCTAAAGCTTTTTTATCTTTTTCTAGTTGAGTTTTTTCTTTTTTGATCTTCTCTTCTAACTTAGAGATTTTTGGATCAACTTTTTTAGTTGTTGTTTTATTTACCTTTGTCTCTTTTGTAGAACTTTTTTTATTCTCTTCTTTTTTACTAGTCGAAGAGGCTTTAGTAGTTTTAGAGGTTGTACCTTTTGAGCTTGTAGATTTTTTTGTGCTCTTTTTAGCATCTGAAGCTTTTTTTGTAGGAGTTGCATTTTTTATATCTTTATAGATATTTTTTGCCAACTCTTCTCCAATTCCTGGAACTTGCTTAAGATCATCAATACTTTTAATTTTATGTTTTTTTCTATACTCAATTATAGCTTTTGCTTTTACTTCTCCAATTCCTTTTATCTGCATCAACTCTTCCATTGTTGCTGTTTGTGGATTTAAAGCAAACAAAGAGATTACACCAATTGATAGAGCAAGAAGAATCTTTTTCATCAAAAACTCCTTTATTTAAATTTAGCTCCTGCCTTTTTTGCTCAAAGCTTTAGATAATTTTAAGCTCTAAAACTTTTAATTGTAACTTATAGGGTTTACTTTGTCAAGCAAAGAGTTTTTTTTCTTGAAATTTTTTAAATTTTTTCTACTTTGCCTAAAATTTCTAAAAATTTTCTTGGGATTTTGGCAATCTTTTGATTTTTTAAATAAACCAATGTAATTTTTGCTTCAAATATCTTTTTATCTTTCAAGAAAATCTCTTGTTTAAGTTTTAAAGAGGCTCTTTTTTGTTCTAAAATAAAACTTTTTACCTCTAAAATATCTCCAAGTTTTGCTGGTAAAATAAAATTTGCACTCAAAGATTTCACTACAAAACCTTCATTTTGTGCTTCAAAGGGAAGAAGATCTTCTTTGAAAAAGAGTTCACTCCTTGCCCTTTCACAAAAGTTTAAGTATTTACTATGATAAACAACTCCTCCTGTGTCTGTATCTTCATAGTAGACTCTTATTTTCATTATTTTACTTTGATAGTTTTTTTACCTTTATCGATCCAGCCATACTCAATTCCACCTTTTAATTCATATACATTTTGAAATCCCATCTTCTGTGTCAACCATTTTCCAACTGCTTTTGTTCTATTTGCATGTGCACAGTAGATTATAAATGGAGACTTTTTATCTTTTACAAGTTTACTCAATTTAATAAGCCACTCTCTTGCATGAGGTTTTCTATTTCTATCAAAAAACATTATTGGATGAGCACCTGGAATTATTCCTCTTGCTTTCCACTCTTCTGGAGTTCTAATATCAATTATTGGAACACCTTTTTTTTGCATAGCTACAAGTGTATTTGCATCTACATCTTTAAATTCAGCAAAACTAAAAGCACTAAATGCTACTACTCCAATCAAAATATTTTTAATTTTCAAAGATTACTCCTTAAGTTTTTTGAAATCGTATTATATTTTTTTTAACCAAAAGCTTTTCTTATTCAAAATTAACTATAAAATTAATATTTTTTTAAATAAAGTTGGATTTTTTTCTAAAAAGTATCAATTTTTATAAAAAAAGATCAAAAAAATTGAAGAAATGCTATCTAGTTAGCATTTGGTTTAACTTAGTATAACTAAAATTTTGGTGTAGGAATACAAAAACTAAAAGGAGTTTTAATGAAAAAAATTATCCTATCTTCACTTGTAGCAGTTGCGTTGACAGGTTCATTATTTGCAACAGAGGCAAATGCAACAGCAGCAGCAAGCTCAAAAGCAGTTTCTACAAAAGCTTTAAAAAGTGCAAAAGAGAGTGCTAATGCTAAAAAAGGTGATATCAAAATTATTCAAGAAGCAGTAGATGCTGTAAATCTTACAAAAGAAGTTGTTGCTCTTCTTGCAAAAAAAGAGAAGGACAAAGCAATTAAGACTTTGGAAAAAGCAATTGGGAAGCTTGAAGTAGTCCTTTCTAATCCAAAAGCTCCAGCTTTAATTCCACTTAGTGCAAATGTTGTTGTGAGTGAATTTGCAGGAACTCCAAGCGATGCAGAAAATGCAATTATTACAGCTACTGCTCTTCTTGAAAAAAGAAAAGTTCAAGCAGCAAGAACAATTGTGGTTGGATTAAGAGATGAAATAGATTTTGTTACAATCAATTTGCCATTGGCATCTTATCCAGCGGCTTTGAAATTAGCAGCAAAATTTTTGCATGAGAATAAAGTTCCAGAAGCGCAAAAAGTTCTTCTTACAGCTCTAAATACTTTTGTAGAAGTTGATGTTGTAACTCCAATTGGAATTATTGAAGCTCAAAGTTTAATTCAAGCAGCAAAAGAGGTTGCTAAAAAAGATAAAAAATTGGCTCTATCTCACTTAGAAGCCGCAAAGAGAGCTTTGAAAAAATCTGAAGTATTAGGATATGTAAGTGATTCTGATACAACTTATAAAATGTTAAATGATGCAATTAATGAAATTGAAAAAGAAATTAGAGGTAAGAATGAAGCTGGAAAACTCTTTGATGAATTGATCGAAAAAATTAAAGAGTTCAAAGAAAAAGCAGTAAAATCTATTACTAAATAAAAATAATTCTTCTTAACTCCCTTCTTGGGAGTTTTCATCTTCAAAAAATTTCTTAGAATTATAAAAAACTACCGTAGGAGCTACGGAAAGTTAAGCCTGTGGAGTATCTTTTGTTGGAGTTATCCTTTGGATGGCTAGATACGATACTATGAAACAGGAAGCTCCCAACTTCAGTCGTGAGGTAGCTCACTAGCAAAGTTACCAGCTCGATATTTGCAAGAAAAGTTTTGAAAAAAAGAGTGAATCTAAAAGCAAAAGCTTTTAGATAAAATTACTCTTTATAAGTTTTTATAAAAACTATAGGAATAAAGATTAATGTCATTAATGTTCCAATAATTAAGCCTCCAATTGCTACAGCTCCAAGAGGTGCTAATCTTTCTAATCCAATTGCACTTCCAAGAGCAACTGGTAACATACCAGCAGAAACACTAAAAGCAGTCATTAAAACTGGACGAGTTCTAATTTTGATTGCTTCAATCATAGCTTGAGTTTTATCAATCCCTTTTTCGATCTGTTCAAGAGCAAAGTGAATCAATAAAATTGCATTATTTACAATAATCCCAGAAAGAAGAATAAATCCCATCATTGCTGGCATTGAGATATGATAATTTAAATAAAGAAGAGTCCAGGATGCCCCAATTAATGTAAGAGGAATTGAAAAAAGTATCATTAAAGAGATTTTTATACTTCCAAAGAGCAAAATTAAAGTTAAAAAGATCATAAAAATTGCAACTAAAATTCCTTTTATCATTCTGCTAGCAGAGGCTTTGAATTGATTTTCATCTCCAATTTGTCTAATCTCTACATCTGGCGGAATTTTTATCTTTTTTAGATGAGATTCATAATCAGCCATAATGTGACTAATTGCTGCTTTATCTCTATTTCCATAAACTTCAATAGTATAAGCAAGACCATCCCTTGTAATTAGACTTGGTTCTTTCCTGATCGAAATTTTTGCAAATTGAGAAAGAGGAACTTTTCCTTTTGGTGTATTTATTAAGAAGCTTTCAAGTTTTTCAATACTATTGATTTGATTCTTTTTAAGCCAGACTCTAATTCTATAATCTTGGGCATCATCTCTAGGAAAGGATCCAACAATAGCTCCTCTTAAAGCAATTTGAAGCTGAGAAAGAAGAGCGGCTTTTGAGAGTTTGTAATTTGCAAGTTGTAAATCATCAATTTTCAAATCATAGACAATCTTATCTAAATCCCAAGTTATAGAAGTAGAAACTACTCCTTTGGTTTGATTTAGAGCTTCTTGAACATCTTTTGCAGTTTTTAAAAGAGTATTTAAATTTTCACCACTAATTAATGTATCTACATTTGCTCTAATACTAGACATAGCAGTTGAACCATAAGGAGCAACTTCTAAATATTTTATGTTTGGAACTTTTGAGAGTTTTTCTCTAAGAGAAGCTGAAATTTCCCAAATATCTTTTTTTCTATGGAATCTATCTACATAAGTTGCAACAATAAAGATATGATCAATTCCAGCTCCACTTCCAATACTAAGTACTCCAGCTTCACTTCCAACTGAACTTGAAACTCTTAGCAACTTTGCTTCATCTTTAATTATTTTATTTGCTTTTTGTAAAACTTCTTCAGTAGCTTTGATTGGAAGGTTTTCATCAACTGTAATTTTAATATTTACTGCTCCAGTATCCATCGGTGGCATTAGTTCTTGTCCAACTACTGGCATAACTTTTTTTGCAGAAATCCCAAAAAGTGCAAATAAAACTAAAAAAGAAAAAAGAGTTATAATTTTAGAAGAGATAATTATTTTTACAGTACTGGCAAAAAAACTTTGCATATAATCATTTAATTTATCAATAATTAAGCCAAAGGCTCTTTCTAGTTTTAAAAGCCAAGCATAATCCATCGCTAAAATATGAAGAGACAAAAGTGGAACTGCAATAATAGAAATTACATAAGAAGCAAGTAGAGCTAAAAGCAAAGTTCCAACTAAAGGAGCAAAGATGGTTTGGGGATAACCTCCTACAAAAAGCATTGGAGCAAGTGCCACCATTGTAGTAAGAGTCCCACTTAAATCTGCAAACATAATCTCTTTTGTTCCATCATAAACAGCACTTTTAATTGGCTTTTTTAACTCCTTATAATGCCTTTCTATATTTTCCATTACAACTACTGTATCATCTAGTAAAAGTCCAAGTGCAAGAATAATTGCTGTTAAAGTTACAACATTAAACTCAATTCCAACAACCCACATTAATGCAATTGTCGAAGCATAAACTAAAGGAATTGTAAAAAGTACAACAACAATTTGTCTAAAGCTTGCCAAAAAGATAAAAACTACAATTGTTGACATCAAAATGGCATCTCTTAGAGATTCAAACATATTTGTGATACTTTGTTTAATTGTATCTTCTTGGGTATCACTAATTTCAAAAGAGATATTTGGGTACTTCTCTTTAAATTCCTCAATTTTTTCTCTTACATTTTTTGCAGTTTTTAAAACATCAGCACTTAAAGATCTTTGAATACTAAGAGCTATTGCTGGTTTTGTATTTCCAAAATAGATTGCACTGTTGTCATAGTGTCCAAAATAGACTTTTGCAATATCTCCTAATTTAATATTAGGTCTAATTTGAATATTTTTTATCTTTGAAATATCATCTTTTTTCCCATAATATCCAATTAAATATCTATTTTTACTATTTTCCAAAAATCCAAGAGCAACATCTGAATTACTTTTTTTAATTATCGCAATAACTTCTGCCATAGAGACTCCAAGAGAGTCTAGCCTTTTTTTATCTAAAATAATTTCTAGCTCTTTTTCATATCCTCCAAAAATATCTACATTGGCAACTCCAGGAGTTTTTAGAAGTTGATGTTTTAATTTTCCGCTTGCTAAATCTCTAATATCTTCTAATGACAAAGAATTATTTTTAGGAGACAAAGCTACAACCAAAATTGGAGCAGTTGCTTGAGTAATTTTTATAATTTGAGGAGATTTAATATCATTTGGAAGCTTAGCCCTAATTTTATTAATAGCATTTGAAACATCACTTACTGCTGTATCGATATCTTTTGCATATTCAAATTCAGCTTTTATGACAGTAACCTCATCAATTGTAGTAGAGTAGACTCTTCTGATTTCATCTAAAGTATAAAGCTCTTCTTCAACTGGAACTGCTACATTACTAGCAATACTTTTTGCAGATGCTCCAGGTTCTACAACAACAACTGCTACTTCTGGATAATTTGAGTTTGGAAATAAGTTTCTATGAATTGTTTGATATCCTACAATACCACTTACCATAAAAAGGGCTAAGAATGAGATAATCACATAGGGCTTGGCTAAAATTCTTTCAATAAAACTTTTATTTTGGCTCATTTAGCCTCTCCTACAATTTCAACTGTTCCATAACTTGTAAGAGTTGAAAGTTTAGATTTAGAAGCTTTTGCAATTGGATATCTTGGACAAGTAGCAATTAAAATTTTTTGGTTGCTCTCTAATAATGGATCAACTTTTTGATATACAAATTTTTTTCCTTTATATAAAACTATAAAGTTTCCATCTTTTTTTTCTAAAACACTTTGAGAATCAATCACACATCCTTTTAATTTTTTTGAGACAATTTCAATATCAAAAGAGACTCCAAAAGGATAATCTAGAGGTTTAAAAGGAGTAATTTCTCCTTGAGCTAAAGATTGTAAAGATGAAGGATAGATACTTTTTACTTTTCCGATTGCTTTTTTTTCTCCTTTTAGATAGACAAGATTATTAACTTTTATCTCTTTGATGAGGTCTGGAACAAAACTAAAAAGAATTTTTTGCTTAATGCTTGATATTTTTATTATAGGTTTTCCAGCTCCAGCCATATCTCCTTTGTGCAAAAGAACTTTTTCTACTACCCCATCAAAAGGAGCTCTGATTTCTAAATAATTAAGTTTATTTTCTAGCTGAACAATTTGTTCTTGAGTACTTTTTAGAAGTGCTTCTTGAGATTTTAGCTCTGTTAGGGATCTGTCAAGTTTTTCTTTTGGTAAACCTCCAATTGAGTAGAGATTTAAATTTCTTTTATAAACCTCTTTTGCATACTTCAAAGCACTCTTTTTTGCTTTTAAAGCACTTTCTAAACTTTTTATTGAACTTTTAATTTCACTTGAATCAATTTTTACTAAAAGTTCTCCTTTTTTTACCTTTTGAGCTTCTTCTACAAAAACTTTTTCAATATAGCCTGCAAGTTTTGTAGAAATTGTAATACTTTGTGTGCTCTTAAGTATTGCAAAAGCTTGAATTCTTTTTTCTAAAGATCCTTCTTTTGGTTTTACCAACTCTACACTTAATTTAATATTTCGTGGAGTTTTTTGAGACTCTTTTTGTTTAACTCTTTCCAAAAGAAGTTGTCTAGCTTTAAATCCAACTCCTCCAGCAAGAGCTAATAAAATAATTGCAATTAATAACTTTTTCATCTTTTTTTTGTTCCTTGCTCTAAGATATAATCTAGATAGTAAAGACTTTTTTGATAGTTATATTTACTTTCAATCAATTTTGCTCTACTTAACTGCTTTTTTGCTTTGGCAAGGAGTAGATCATTGATTGTAGAAACTCCACTTTTATACCTTGCATACTCAATTTTTTGGGCTTTTGAACTTAACTGATATTCTGTTTTTGCTTTATTGTATTTTCCTAAACTCTCTTTAATTTTTGCAAGAGCACTCTTTAGAGATTTTTTTATATTTCTTATAGTCTGAATTTTGTCAAGTTCAAGTTGCATTTTAGAAATTCTTGCTTTTTGAATCTGCATACTTCTTTTTCCAAAATCAACCAAAGCCCAATTTCCATGCACTCCAATTTGATAGATATTGCTATCTTCGGTTCCTAGGTTATGAACTTCATCACTTCCAATATTTTTTCCCGCATAAATTGAGAGATTTATTTGCGGAAGAGTTTGAGCTTTTGCTTTTTTAATAGCTCGTTGAGCCCTTCTTATTTTCATATTATCCATCTCTACTTTTTTAAGATAGGCTACTCTTTGTAAGAGAGATTTTGTAGAGTATTTAACTCTTCTTGGATGAATCTTTATTCTTTTTAACCGTTTTACATCTTTTCCAATCAAAGCAGAAAGAGACGCTTTTGTCATAGAAATTGCGGCTTTTAAATCTTCAATGACACTCAAAATTGCTTGAGTTTGAGCCTTAGCCTTTAAAAGATCTATTTTTGCTTTTCTTCCAGCTTTGACTTCATCTTTTACAACTTTTTCTAACTTTCTTAAAGCTTTATAATAACTTCTTTGAGCTCTTAGAAGCTCTTCCTGAGCCAAAATTGTCAAATAGAGAGACTTTACATTATAAATTATCTCTTCTTTTGTCAAAGATCTTTTTATCTTTGACATTTTTGCTGCAATTTCTTCAATTTTTAGCTGATTTGTGTGGGCAAAACCTGTAAAAAGTGGAACTTTGTATAAAAATCCCACAGAAAAGATATCTTTACTTTCTGGGATTGGTTTTCCACTTTGCATTGTAGAAGGAGTAAGAGGTCCAAGAGTTCTTAAGGAGTTATAATGGTTATAATCTGCTACTAAATCAATCTCTCCAAACTCAGAGACCTTTTGAATTTTCCTATTTAAATTTGAAATTTCTATCTCATTTTGAGATTTTTTTATAGGAGTTGCCTCTTTTAGAGCGTAATTTATACACTCATTTAGACTCATTCCAGCAAGATAAATTGGAATAAAAAGTAAAAAAGAAGCTTTTTTCAACATTTAACTGCCTTTAAAATTTTCTGGGCAAGAGTTTCTGCAATATTTTCTAATGAAGGCTCTAATTCTAAAGAAGTTTGAAATTTTAATGAGATATTTGATCTTAATTTTTTTGTAGTGTGATAATTTGTAAGAGTTGAGACTATCATCAATTGAATCATGAAAGGATTTTCTTTTTCGAAGACTCCAAGTTTAAATCCATCTTCCAAAATCTTTGTAAGCTTCTCTAAGACTAAATAGAGCATTGAAACACACTCTTGAATACTTGAGGATCCAAAAGCAAGTTCTTTTGCAAAAATAGAGCTAAAATGAGGCTCTTTTAAAAAAAAGCTTCCAAAAATCTTTACATAAGCTTCTAATGCCAAAATTGGATTAGTCTCTTTGATTTGCTCTTCTATCTCTTTTGAAACTCTTCTAAAAAAGTCACAAATAATCTCTTTGTAAAGACTCTTTTTATCTCTAAAGTGGTAATAAATTGCTGGTTTAGAGATGTTGCACTCTTTTGCAATATTGTCTAAAACTGTCTTATCATATCCATATTCAGCAAAATGTTTTGTAGCAACCTTTAAAATCAATTCTCTTTTTGATAGATTTGACAAAGTATTCTCCTTACTTACTAGTAAGTAAGTATTTTAGCAAAAAAATTATTAATTTTTTGGAAGTATTAACGAAAAATTTTAAGAGGGCTTAGGAGTTGTTAATTTATTTAAAAGTTTTTTGCATTTTTAAATTCTGCAACTTCAATATCTACCATTTCATCTATCATTTTTATATATAATTCATTAATTAAATTTGGAGAGAGCCCCTTTTCAATTGCTCTTGCTCTTACTCTATTTATCACATCAGAGATTCTATCTTGAGCTTTAATCTCATCAATAGAGTTTTTAAAGTGTGCTAACTGTTTGATATAAGCATTTCTTGCGGCAATTAAATCTACAATTTGTTCATCTAACTTATCAATCTCTTTTCTTGCTTCTTCTAAAGAGTTACATTTTTTAATCTCCATATCTTCCTCCTTTATTTATTTTATTTAATAATGTATCCCATTCCTCCATCATCGTCTGAAAGATAAAAACTATCTTGTAAAGTATTTTCATCTTCTAATACAGGCTCTTTCAGATCCAAAACTCCATCCATTTGTGTAACTGGCAACTCTTCTGAGTTTGAAATTCTAAGTTTAAGATCATGTGGACTAGTTGATGTAGCTAAAGCTTCATCTAGAGAAATTATTCCTCGTTTATAAAGATCAAATAAAGATTGATCAAAAGATTGCATTCCATAAACGCCACCTTCTTCAATTGCTTCGATAATTTCATTATCTCTACTTTTTAGAATCATATCTTTAATTCTATCAGAAGAGATTAAAATTTCAACAGCTGGAGCTCTTTTCCCATCTACTGTTTTTACTAATCTTTGAGATAAAATCCCTTTCAAAACAGAAGCTAGGGTAATTCTAATTCTATTTTGTTCATGTGTTGGAAATACGCTAATAATTCTATTTATCGTCTCTTTTGCATCAAGAGAGTGTAAGGTTGAAAAAACTAAATGTCCAGTATTTGCTGCATGTAGAGCAATTTCTATTGTCTGGAGATCTCTCATTTCTCCAATTACAATTACATCAGGATCTTCTCTAAGAGCTGACTTTAGAGCATCATGAAAACTATTTGTATGTTCTCCAATATCTCTTTGTTCTATTATACACTGTTTATCATTGTGTACAAATTCTACTGGATCTTCAATTGTAATTATATGCTTTTTCTTTGTTCTATTGATTCCATCAATAATTGCTGCCATTGTGGTAGATTTTCCGCTTCCAGTTGCTCCAGTAATTAGTACAAGTCCTCTTTCTGCTTCTATAAAATTATTTACAGCTTTTGGAAGTCTAAGTTCTGAAATACTTGCAATTTTAGTTGGAATTACACGAAATACAAATGCATAACCTCTCATATGCAAAAAGAGATTAAATCTAAATCTAATTCCACTTGAATTAACATAGTGACCATTTATATCTTTATTGATTAAGAGTTCTTTTTTTTGTCTAGAATTTAAAATTGTTTCAATCAAAGATTCAAAAAACTCTTCATTGAGTTTTCTATCTAAAATTGTTTCAATATGTCCTGCAATTCTAGCTTTTGGAGTACTA
>Ga0256843_1000199_pt1 | contig 52196 bp, 51 predicted proteins | sample AlvinellametaG_FD_191572 | JGI IMG/M metagenome (GOLD analysis project Ga0256843, IMG submission 191572) | Pompeii worm associated microbial communities from hydrothermal vent at the East Pacific Rise, Pacific Ocean - Alvinella | ecosystem: Host-associated > Annelida > Integument > Unclassified ...
ACAAATGATTCAAAAGAGATCGTTGAAGGTGCACAAAAAACAGAGATTGAAGCACAAAATAGTCTTAATAATGTATTTGAGATTGGAGAGCGTCTGAACAATCTTATAGAACTTATTGCCCAAAGCCATGAAGGTATAGTAAGTCTTGAATCGCGTACATCTGAGATCTCTGATGTTATCAATCTTATCAAAGATATTGCAGATCAAACAAATCTCTTAGCTCTTAATGCTGCTATTGAAGCTGCTCGTGCAGGGGAACATGGTCGAGGATTTGCTGTTGTTGCTGATGAAGTACGAAAACTTGCAGAGCGTACACAAAAAGCAACTAATGAGATAGAGATAACCATATCATCACTCCAACAAGAAGCAAATGATATGCGAGGCAATTCTGAACAAATTACAACTATCGCAAGTGATTCACACAATGTAATCCATAGTTTTGAAGATACTTTTAAAAATGTAAATATTTTGGCAAAACAGGCATCATCTTCAGCTATTAAGATCCAAAATAGACTTTTTACAACACTTGTTAAAGTGGATCATATCCTTTTTAAATCAAATGCATATTCAAGTGTGCTCAATGAAGAGATGCGTGAGTTCCCAGACCATAAACACTGCCGAATGGGTATATGGTATAACACTGATGGTAAAGATCGTTTTGGAAATACTGCATCGTACCGTGATATGGAAAGACCACACGCAATAGTACATAATAAAGTATTTGAAAATATTCACTTTGCACAAGAGCAAACTGTTATCAAAAAAGATCATCCAAAAATTATTCTAAAAAACTTTGAAATTATGGAAGAAGCTTCTAAAGAGCTCTTTAGTAAACTTGATACTATGCTTGAAGAATATGAGCAAAGTAAAAATTAAAGAAAAAAATTATCTTTTATTTACTTAGCGTTTACTTATAATTATTATAATTTCAACATCTCAATTATGTTTTCCCCCTTTCATAAGCGAGAGAAATTATATACTCCTATAAATTTTATAACAGCCGGGGTTTTCCCCTTTTTATCCCTCGGCTGTTTTTCCTCTTAAGTTCAAATCTGATACAATCATACTTATGAAAATAACACTAACAACGCTCAATTCTCGTTATACACACACTGCTATAGGATTACGATATCTATATGCAAATATGCAAGAGCTCAAGGATACTACTACCATAAAAGAGTTCAGCATTAATGATGCAGTTCAAACAATTGCAGAAAAACTTTTAGATGACACTCCTGATATTATTGGTATTGGTGTTTATATATGGAATGCAACACAGATCCATGAGCTTATCCACATAATCAAAAAAGTTTCTCCTCAAACTATCATCATACTTGGTGGTCCTGAAGTCACACACCAGCCATTTCGTGTCAATTTTGATCTTGCTGATTATATTATTCAGGGTGAAGGGGATATTGCCTTTTATCAACTATGTAAAAATATCATTAACAATCAACCAGTACCAAAAATTGTTCCTATGCAAACACCAGATCTTAAATCTTTGCAACTTCCATATCAATACTACACTCAACACGATATACAAAATCGTTATATCTATGTTGAGATCTCTCGTGGATGCCCTTTTGAGTGTGAATTTTGCCTTTCATCTATGGATGAACGAGTACGTGCTTTTGATCTTGATACTGTCTTAGAAGAGTTTGAAATATTATGGCAAAGAGGTGCTCGCAATTTTAAATTTGTGGATAGAACCTTTAATCTTAATATGAAAAGTGCTCATAAAATTTTAGACTTTTTTTTAGCAAAAGAACCACCCTATTTTGCACACTTTGAAGTGATTCCGGACCATTTTCCACAACAACTCAAAGAGAAACTCAAACGCTTTGCCCCTGGTGCATTGCAACTTGAGATCGGGATACAAACACTCAACCCAACCATAGCAAAAAATATCTCACGAACACTTAATATTCCAAAAATTGTTGAAAATATCACTTTTTTAGAGCAAGAAACTTCAGCTCATATCCATCTTGATCTTATTGTTGGATTACCAGGTGAATCTTTAGAAAGTTTTGGAAAAAATCTTGATACACTTGTATCGTTAAGTTCATGTGAAGTACAAATAGGGATCTTAAAAAAACTCTCTGGAACATATATCAATCGACACGATACACAACACGCAATGGTTTACAGTGATATTCCCCCTTATGATATTCTTCAAAATGATCAACTTGACTTTAAACACATTCAGATTATGAAACGTTTTGCACGTTTTTGGGATATAACATACAATAGTGGCAATTTTAAAAATACTCTCCCTTTACTATGGGAAAATGAGAGTGTATTTACAAACTTTTATGCTATGAGTCTATGGATTTATCAACAAACACAAAGCACATGGAAGATCTCACTTCAAAGGATGGCTGAACTTTTATTTACCTATCTCACAACACAAAAACAGCTTCCAAAAGAGCAAGTAGCATCTGCTCTTATACAAGATCTTCTAAAGATCAAAGGTCGTGCACTACCTAGCTATTTGCAACCCTACAAAACATTTAAGCCTCTTGAACAACACAAAGGGAAAGGAAGATTTAATAAAAGGCAACACTAAATAATAAATTTTTTCTTCTTATATCCAAAATTATGCTACAATAATTGAAGATAAAAAAAAAGGAATTCACAATGTTTGGATGTACAGCAAAACTACAAGAGCAAGAGCAATACTATAAACAAAAAATCGCTTCACTAGAAGCGCAGAACCAACAACTCCAAGAGGAGATTCACCGTTTACAAAATGCCTCTCCAGTACAAACACAAGAGCATGATGATAAAACAATAAAAGAAGAGATCATTGATCTTCTTATAAGCAGTTATTCTGATGGATCAACCTTTTTACAAAATACTATTGAAGATAATCTTCAAGCACTCGAAGATGTCAATGCTCTTAATGCCAAAACAAATGAAAATATGGCAACTGTTGAAGATGAAACACAAAATATCTTAGGATCTATCCAAAATATCCAAGAGTATTCAAATACCCTTTCAGATGATTCAAATTCACTCAACGAAAGCGTTATGTCAATCGCACAAATTATCAATCTTATTAAAGATATTTCAGATCAAACAAACCTCTTAGCACTTAATGCTGCTATTGAAGCTGCACGTGCAGGGGAACACGGTCGAGGATTTGCTGTTGTTGCTGATGAAGTACGAAAACTTGCTGAGCGTACACAAAAAGCTACACAAGAGGTTGAGATCAATATTAATGGCTTAAAACAAAACTCCAACTCTATGGTTGAGATTAGTAATACATTTATGGAGGAGACTTCAAGTGTTATTGAAATTTTGGAAGCATTTAATGAAAATATCCAAGATGTAGTCTCTAACACGCAACAAATCAGAAACAAAACACAAAATCTTACAAATGAACTCCATGTTAGTAATGGAAAAATAGATCATATTGCACTCAAACTTGGTGGATATTCAGCAATTTTACGAGATAAAAAAGTATCTATTCCAGATGAAAACTCTTGCCGTTTTGGAGAGTGGTTTAGTGAAGCAAGTCATACATTACTTAAAGGAAATTCACGCATATCTACTATATCAAAACACCACACAACTGTTCATCAAGGGCTAAGAGATGCTGTTGCAAGAGCAAATAATCATCAACTTCCTCAAGCACTCAAAGCGATGCAAAATGTTGAACATGCGAGTAAAGTAGGGTTTGAAGAGCTCTTAAGTGCAGTAAAAGATGCACACAGTTAAACACCCAATGAATTGAGCCCTTTTGTAAGGGCGTCATTGATCTCTTTTGCATATGAAGGGTTATGTTTTACTAACCCTTTGTATAACGTTATAATGATTGTTTTGTTTGTGTGTTTATGCCGACATAAACGTAAAATCACTTCAGCATATTCATAATACTCAGGATGTAAACGCGCTCCAAGTTTTGCTGGTATTTTTGGATAAAACTTCAAAATATTTTCCACTGCAAATTCAAGATCTTTAGTTGTTGATTCAGGACGCTTAATAATACGCACTAATTCTTTAAAACTATGTGTTGGTTCATGTGCATCCTTTCTTTTTGGTGATGTAGCTTTCTTTTTTTTCAAAGAATTTTTTTTCTTTTTTGCTTTTGAGTAATACACAAGTGCAAACACTCCAATAACAAGTAAAATAACTAAAATTATAAATATTTTTATCAATAAACTAATTTGCATCATCGCTCCTCCAAGGTTTTCTTGCATAACGGTTAAGATCATATAAACCAGATGTTACAGGTTCTTTTTGTAAAAAATCATTTTGAAACCAGTCATATATTTTCCAAAAATCTTTATCACTACGGCTGATAAAAAAATGTTTGAGCTGTTTGATATCTTGTGGTGTTCCACTGCAATATTTCATTAAATGTAAAAACTGAGGCAACTCTTCAAAACGCACTATAGCAAAAACATTAGGATAAGAACCTACACTTCCATCTAAAATATCCATGGTATCTTTTAACGGATTGAGTGTACTTTGCTCTGTAAACATAGAATTTACATTATCATGCCATCTGTTAATCACTAAAGATTTACGTATATAACTACCATCTGGCATATCAATACGTAAAAAGATATTGTTTGCTCCACTATCAGTCATATAAGAGATAAAGCCACTCCCTGCAACACTCACAGCTTTTGCACCTTTGAGATAATCTTGCAATGAGTTATAATGATTTGGTAGGGTTGTATTGTGATCGAATGCAAGTTGATAGTTAATTACATCAAAATCTATCCCCAACTTTGGATCTATATTACAATGAACAAAGTGTTCGATAAACTCCCTTTTTTCATCATCACTTTTATACTTAATCTTTTGTTGAGCTATATTCAAAAGTTGATATTTGCTTTTATCAATAACATTATCATTAATATACCACGATTGTAACATCTTTAAACGTTTGTTCTTTGGCATATAATTAAGAAAATTTACTTCACCCTCTATCCGTAAAAAATCCATATATCTACGAATATTTGTTTGGTGTGATACATTACCAAAAACATCATAGCCAGCAACAAGATTATAATAAATTCTCTCAAGTTGCGCATAATCTATCACCCACATTGTCCGTGGCAACTCTCCTAAAACACCTTTATGCACAGAAGCACTATCAAAATGTCTATAGATAGTTAATACAGGTGCATCACCTGCAAACTCTCCTTTATACAAAGATTCATAACCAAAACCTTGAGGAAACTTTTTCTTAATATATGTAATTTTATCACGATAATACTGTTCATATTTATCTCTAAACTTATTTGAAAAAGTTTTGATTAATGGTGCATCAACCTTCAAAATAGGGAGTGCTAAATTTGAAGCTTCTTGATCTAAAAATGAAGGATCAATAACTCCTATATCATATGATGGATCTTGGAACATAACCCAAAAATGGTCATGAATAACATTCAGTGCCATCTGCCCTCTACAAACAGGACCACGAATAAATGTCATAACAATATAATGTGCATGTTCAAGTAAAAAACGGTATCGAGATTCTGGTGGAATCTGTTTAAAAGCTATAAAAGGATTAGTAGCTACTTTTGGATCATAACTAACAAGATGTGGTTTTTCTCTCCATTGAGGTTGTAAAAAAAGTTCATATACCCTTTGATAAAATTGCTGATCTAACGAGACAACCATATGTGTTTTGTGTACAATGGTACTTCGTACTTTTTCAAAACGATAATAAAATGCGCCATCTGGATCATCAAAAGGGCGTAAAGTTGCAATTGGGTCTATTGGCTTTGGTGCTTGCGTTTTTGATCGTACAAGTTGATAAAACTCATTGTGTGTATTTGGAAAATATATATGTGCCAAATAGAGATGCTCATAAAGGTATCTTGCTGTTATACGATACTTTGGATCTGGATTATTAAGCAAAATCTCAAACTTTTGTATCCATTTGTTTGCCTCTTGTGATGGTGGTGGAACCTTCTTTAGAGCATGTGCTCCCTGCGCTAACCATGTTTGTAGTTTGTTATACTCATCTGTTTGTAATGCAGGAAATCCATATGGCATACCATGATATGGTTTTTTTGCAAAATATTTACCAAGTTCTTGTTTATCCCGTGGACAAATCAAAGTATCATATTCGGGTGAATAGTTCCCTTGAACTTGAGGATGTTGCATCTTGTCATGGAGCAAATATCCCATCAACGAATGTGTAGAACTATTGACATCAAAACTGCGTGTTATACTAAAAAAACCTTTTTTTCTCCACTCTTTTGTTGTTTGTGCATCAACAAACAAACGAGTAGGATCTTGCGCATGTAAACGAGTTGCATTATATACAGCAAGCTTTGTAGCACCTCTGTCTATTCCATCAAAAGAACTTAATTTTGCTTGACAAGGGGAGTTATAACAAGAGTGACAAACAACACATCGTTTGTCTAACAAAGGTTTAACATCTTTATATGTTATATTTGTATCTTCAGGGGCATAAACAATCTTAGGAAGTGTATAATGTGCACACCCACTACATGCTAAAATGCTTATCGCCATTATAAAAGAATACACACAAACCCTTTGTCTCAAATCTATATTCATTATATCATATCTTTTCACGTGCGTATTCCATAGAGCTTTGCTCTTTGAAGTACCAAATCTGCATAATTTTGCATTGTTGTTGTTTCAATCATTTGCCCATTATAGCTTCCTACCCCTTCATGTTGTGCTACAATCTTCTTTGCATATTCCAATTCTTTTGCATCTACCTTGTACACATCATGTATCACTCCAATCTGTTTAGGGTGGATGGTTGTTTTACTAAAAAGCCCTTCATTAAGATCTCTTTGTGTGTAAACACGCAATCGCTTCTCATCTTCAAAACATCCATATACTCCACCACTAATACCAAATTGATACAATTTTGCTTTTGCGATAAACCCTCCAAGTAAAACACTTATCGAAGATATATCAAAAGGGTTTGTAGCACACTCTCTTGGTAAAAGAAGCTGTTTATAAAGATCTTCCAAACCAAAACGTACAAGTACAATACGCTCTTTATAAGGAAGCAGCATCTCAAATAATTTTTGAAGTGTATCATTTTCAAAAACTTCTAAACCCTCAAAAGAAGGCATAAACATATGCTGTGTAGCATCTAAATATTCTAAATACAACGGAGCAGTTTGTAAAGAAAATTTTGGAAGAACAAATCCATCACACCGTTGTATATCTTCACGTAAAGAGATATCTTTAAGCATCTGAGGATCTTTAGGACGAATAAAAACATACGCACTATTTGTATCAATAGCATCAAGATATTTTTCTAACTTATCCAACCCTTCACGACGCTGTTGCGATGTTACACCATCTTCAAAATCTATTACCATACTTTTTAAATATGGAATCTTTTTTCTTTGGATCAAAGGGAGTATATTATGATGGTGCGCAGGAATAAACAGTGTTGCACCCAACTCTATATAATGAAGTCTTCTCATAGTTTATCTACTCGAAACCATCCTGCAATAGAATAGCGTGTTGCACAACTTGGTCGTACTTCATGGGGAAATTTCTCACTTAAAAATACCACTAAAGTATTATTTATCGGAGCTATTTCTTCTAATAGGTTATCCTCTTTATCATACAAACATAACATCCCACCATCGCCTTGTTGCCAATTATCGTTAAGATAATAGACTGTAGTTACAACTCTATTTTTTGAATGTTTAAAAGCATCAAGATGTTTTTCATAAAAATCACCTGCTTCATAACGTGCAAAATGTGCTTCATAATAACGTAAACCAAGATAAAGTGTTCTATTGAGATACTCTTGGAGCCCCTGTGCAAAATCCAAGTATTCCTGTGATGCTTTACCATCACGATCTAACCATGCAATTTTATCTCGACGACGATTGGGATCAATATGTACTGTAGTACTTGGAGCAATACCAGCTTGTTTAAAGTTATATTCTTGTGTTACAGCTTCACGTAAAGAGCGATTAAGTTCTATAGAAAGTGCATCGGGAATAATACCATATCCATCATTCACAAGAGCATTAACAATTTGTTCATAAATGTGTTCCATAAGTATAGTGTACTATGACACCCCTTAAGGTGTCAAGTATTTAAAGGAAGAGGGGAAAACTATATAGGAAGAACTCTAATTTTTTTAGAAAGTTTTTCTTTTAATGTGCTTTCAATAGCATACAGTGTTCCTGTAGCAGATGAAGCACATCCACTACATGCACCTAGATAGCGAATATAGATATCGATAGAATCTTCATTATTTTTGATATCAATAATCTCCATATTCCCACCATCCATTATTAAAAATTGACGTACATTTTCATCTATCACTGCATCTACAGCTTTGATTTGTTGTACTAATGTCATCTCTTCAAATGGAATCTCACCTACAGCACTTGCATCAGCTGCTGCTTTCATCTTCTCTTCATCCATCTCTTTGCGTGTTTGTTCTAATATATCAACAAGATACCACTCTCTATCTTCATGCCCACCAGGCTTAATACAACTTTTACAAAAACCACCAGCTTTTGTATAGTCTGTGATCTCTTCAACAGTTTTAAGATCGTTAAGACGGATCACCTCTTGGATAGTGCTTAGTGATACACGAGCACATTCACAAACGATAATCTCCTCTTCAAAACTCTCCTCATCAACATTAAGATAGAGTGATGCAGCTTTTTTAATAACATCATACGCCATAACTGAGCAGTGCATCTTTTGTGGTGGAACAGCTGGTGTATCTGGATCATCACGCAATGCTTTTTCAACATCAATATTGGTAATTTTTACTGCTTCTTGAACAGTTTTACCAATACAAAGTTCTGTCATTACATCACTAGATGCGATAGCTGTACCACATCCAAAAGATTTAAACTTAGAGTTTACAATTTTATCTGTTTTTGGATCAACTTCCCAGTAAAGGCGAACTGCATCCCCACAACTCTCTGCACCAAAATCAGCAACAATAAGTTTGTTTCCATGTGCTTCAGCCTCTTCAGGTGTTATCTCCCCTTGATGTTTTGGGTTGTTCATCAACTCTTGTACTTTATTTGAATATGCATCCCAAAGTGATGCACCTAATAAATCATCTTTTGCCATCTTAATAAATTCCTTTAAATTTTTCTATATTTTTCGTTAGTGTGCCATATGGTGAGGCATATGACATTCACCAGCTTCACCACCTGGTGATGGTTGCACTTTTGCATATGAGCTTGAAATAGCACGCAAACGATCAACTGCTTTTTTAAATGCTTCGATAGTATAATCAACCTCTTCATCTGTTGTAAAACGAGAAAGTGAAAGACGAATCCCCGTGTGTGCCAATTCATTATCAGCACCAATTGCCAACATTACAGTATTTGCTTCAAGATCTTCACTCGCACATGCACTCCCTGTTGAAGCTGCAATACCTGCATTGTTAAGATCCCAAAGCATCCCTTCACCCTCAACACCACGAATTGAAATTAAAATAGTATTTGGTGTACGGTTTGCACGATCACCAACAACAAATGTATCTTCTATCTCCAAAAGAGCATCTTCTAAACGATCACGTTTTGCACGGATAGATTCCATTTTAGCTTCCATATCTGTTGTAGCAAGTTCTATCGCTTCTCCCATAGCAACAATATAAGGAACATTAAGTGTACCACTTCTTCTGTGCCCCATCTGTTCACCACCATGAAGCAGTGGAGAGAGTGCTTGAGAATTTCTGATATAAAGTGCTCCTATCCCTTTTGGTCCATGAAATTTATGTGCTGACATCGAAACAAAATCAACATGAACATCCTGCAAATCCACTGGAATTTTACCAACTGCTTGAACACCATCAGAATGAAAAAGTACATTATTTGCCTTACAAACTTCACCAATCTCTTTAATAGGAAAAATCATTCCTGTTTCATTACTTGCCCACATTACAGAAACAAGTGCTGTCTTATTTGTAATAAAACTTTTTACAACATGAGCTTCTACAACCCCTTGTTCATTTACCGGAAGATATGTTACTTTAACACCCTGCTCTTCTAACCATCTACATGTTGAGAGCACCGATGGGTGTTCAACTTCTGTTGTAATGATATGATCTTTATCCCCACCTACGATCAGATCATTAAACACAGATTTTAAAACCCAGTTATTTGACTCCGTTGCACACGATGTAAAAATAATATCATCATCATCACTTGCATTGAGTGCTGAATACATCTGATCGATCGCTTTTCTTAGATGTGGATGTGTTGCTGTACCATATTTATGTAATGAACTTGGATTTCCATAAAGTTCACTAAAAAATGGTTGCATTGTTTTGACTACTTTTGGATCCACCATAGTAGTAGCATTATTATCTAAATATACTTGCATTTTGTACCTTTTTTTCTAAATAAGACAATTTTAGTCCTCTTTTAATTATCGTATGATAATAGCTTTGTTATTATTTTTAGCTTAAGTGAAACTGATTTTTGTTTTGCTTTAAGGATAAAAACAGTTATAATTGTACGAAAGGATCAACGAATATGTGTAATTTTAATAATCAATCAAAAACAACTAAAGAGTATCTTCATGCAATTCTTACAAAAGGTGCACAACATATCGGAGGTGTAAATTTCCTTCTTTCGCTCATAGAAGCACTACGAGGGAAAAAACCTCATCCACTTATAACAAAAGAGATGCAAGTAGCTTCTAACAACTCCATCATACAATGGAACAAAGTGATCTTTAAAGACAAAGTTGATCTTATTGAATATATCCTTATAGCACATAAAGATGCTCAAGAGAATGATTACAATATCCTCAATGAACCAAATAAGAAAAAAAAGAAAAATATTATCAATATGGTTAAAACACTTTCCCCTGTTGAGTTTATAGTAACACCCCAAAATCCCAATGATGGCAATGGTTTTAGTTTTGGTGTTTTTGAAACAATCGATTTTGCAAACGATATAGTGAAATTTAACCCTATTTTTATAGCCATCTTTTTTTGTGGTGTTGGTTTTACAAAAAGTGCATTAAAATATAGTGAGTAAAAACTGCCTTTAAACCTCTTATGGTATAATCGCACCACTTATTTATATTTTACAAAAGGTTCATCATTATGGGTCAAACTATTACAGAAAAAATATTTTCAGAGCATGTTGGTCGCAAAGTATACGCAGGAGAGATCGTTCGTTCACCTATCGACATGGTTATTGGAAACGATATCACTACACCTATTTCGATCAAGGCATTTGAAGATAGTGGTGCAACAAAACTTGCAAATCCAGATGGATTTTCTATCGTTTTGGATCACTTTATCCCTGCAAAAGATATAGCATCAGCAAACCAAGCACGAATTAGTCGTGATTTTGCAAAAAAACATAACCTTAAAAACTTTTTTGATGAAAAAGATATGGGGATAGAGCACGCACTTTTACCAGAAAAAGGGCTTGTAGTTCCTGGTGATGTTATCATTGGAGCAGATTCTCATACATGTACACATGGTGCTTTAGGAGCATTTTCAACAGGTATGGGTTCAACTGACCTTGCTTTTGCAATGATTACAGGGGGTAACTGGTTTAAAGTTCCCGAATCTATCAAAGTTGTTCTTTCTGGAAAACCAGGCAAATACACAACAGGAAAAGATATCATCTTAGAGATTATCCGTATGATTGGTGTAGATGGTGCTTTATACAAAACTTTAGAGTTTACAGGAAGTACAATCGAGCATTTAACAATGGATGATAGATTCTCTATGTGTAACATGGCGATTGAAGCAGGTGCTAAAAGTGGTATCGTTGCTGTTGATGATATTACACGTGAATTTTTAGCAGATAAAGATCTTGCAAGAGCACCAAAAGAGCACTTTTCTGATGATGATGCTTCATATGTTCAAGTATTAGAGATCGATGTTGCAAACCTTGACCCAGTTATTGCATACCCATTCCTACCATCGAATGGGCACTCAGTAAATCAAGCTGTTGCAGATAAGATTAAAGTTGATCAAGCATTTATTGGTAGTTGTACAAATGGCCGTTTAGCAGATTTAAAAATTGCAGCTGAAATTTTAAAAGGGAATAAAGTACACCCAGATGTTCGCCTTATCGTAACACCTGGTACACAAAAGATCTTGCGTGAAGCAAACAAACTAGGTTATATTGACATCATTGTAGATGCAGGTGGTGTTGTTTCTAACCCTACATGTGGTGCGTGTCTTGGTGGTTATATGGGTATTTTAGGTGATAATGAAGTAGCAATCTCAACAACAAACAGAAACTTTGTAGGTCGTATGGGAAGTCGTTCATCTAAAGTTTATTTAGCAAACTCAGCTGTTGCAGCATACTCTGCTATAACTGGTTATATTAGTGATCCTAGAGATATTTAACCTCTAAAAACTCACTAATATACGCTATAATGGCACATCAAATTTCACATTTCAAAGGTACAAGATGAAAAAAATTCTCCTTAGTGCAGCGCTTATTGCAGCAACTGCTGTAGTAGCACAAGACTATAAATATGAGCTTTCTCCGATGGTTGGTTACAACTTCGCAGAAGGAAACTTAGGTATGAAAAACGACGGTTATTTCGTTGGTGGTTTAGAACTTCAGTTCAACACTCCAGGTTCAAAACTTTCTCCTGAAGTTTCTGTATATGTTGCTCCTGGTGCAGATTATGCACGTGGTGGTGATACAAATGTTTATCGTGGTGCATTCAATGCAGTATATACATTTGATGCTATGGATAATGTAGTTCCATTTGCAAAACTTGGTGGTGGTCTTGAAAAACTTTCTACTGAAAGATATGGAAACGAAGATGATTTCTTCTTAGATGCTGGTGCAGGACTTAAAGTTCCATTTACTGAAAACTTAGCATTTAAACTTGAAGCTATTTATATGGCAAAAATCAACCATAACCATGCAGGTCATGCAGATAGTAACCTTATGACTCTTGCTGGTCTTACATACTCTTTTGGTGAAGTTGCAAAAGCTGCTCCTGCTGTTGTAGCTGCTGCACCTGTTGTAGTTGATGGTGATGATGATAACGATGGTGTTAAAAATTCTCAAGACAAATGTGCAAACACTCCTGCAAATACTCCAGTAGACACTCAAGGGTGTGCTTTACCACAAGATGATGACAAAGATGGTGTATTTAATGATGCAGACAAATGTCCTAACACTCCAGCTGGTATCACTGTAGATGCTTCAGGTTGTGATGCTGACTTAGACAAAGATGGTGTAATTAATGCAAACGATATTTGTCCAAACACTCCACTTAACACTGCTGTAAACAGTGATGGTTGTGCAAAAACTGTTAACTTACACATCAACTTTGCAAACAACTCTTATAAAGTAAAACAAGAGTCTCTTGAAAAAATTATCAATTATGCTAAGTTCTTAAAAGCATACCCTAACTACAGTGCACATATCGTTGGATATACAGATAGCAGAGGTAGTGCAAAATATAACCAAAAACTTTCTGAAAAAAGAGCATATGAAGTAAGAAGACTTCTTATTGCTAACGGTGTTAACCCATCACAAGTTACTGCTGAAGGTAGAGGTGAAGCTAACCCTATCGCAAGCAATGACACTGCTGAAGGTCGTGCACAAAACAGACGTATCGAAGCTGAGTTAAGTAACTAAGTTTATGATACACACGCCATGCATCCTTTTTGCTGGTGGTAAAAGCTCACGAATGGGACGTGATAAATCACTCCTCCCATTTGGTGGTGCACCTACTCTTATCCAATACCAATATCAACGCCTTTTAAAAATTTTTTCTCACGTTTATATCTTAACAAAAGATCCAAACAAATATCGATTTGATGCAGAGTTCATCCATGAAACAGATCCTTTATATTCACCTGTTGCAGGATTTTGTACCCTTTTTGAGCAAAAAAATGATGAAGCATTTTTTGTCTTAAGTGTTGATACCCCTTTTGTAACACGTGAGATTATTGACACACTTATAAAAACACATACAACTACTTTTCATGCAACATTAGCACACTCTCAAAAATCACTTGAACCTTTATGTGGTGTTTATTCACAAAGTGCTTATCAATGCTTTCGCACAATGCGCACAGAAAACAGACTTGCACTTAAACAGATTGAACAATGTAATATACAAACTGTTTGCTTTCAAGAACTAAAACCATTTACAAACATCAATTATCCCAAAGATTATCAAAAAGCGTTACAATCAGCTATAATACAACCCTAAAAACTCACTAAAAAGATCTATAATACACTTTATATCTCAAGAAAGGTTTTTATAATGAAAAAACTTCTACTTCTTCCGGCTTTACTTTTAGGTACACTCGCGAGTGCACAGCCACACTATAACTATGAAGTTACCCCACTTCTAGGCTATACGTTTACAGAGGGAAATATCAATGTAGAGGATTACTACTCATATGGTGGTGAAGTTCAGTGGAACAATCTCTCAACATCTGGTATTAAGCCTGAGCTATTTTTTATGCATGGTTCAGCAGACTATACTGCAAGAAATCTTCTAGGACAATCAACAGATTTTAACCGTGTTGCACTTCATGGTGTCTATGATATGGATAATGAAACTGTTGTTCCTTTTGCAAAAGCTGGTATTGGCTATGAAAATCTTTCAAATCCAGCTGGATCGGGAAATACTAACAGTGCATTTGTTGATGCTGGTGTAGGACTTAAAATATTTGTAGTACCTCAAGTAGCACTTAAAGCTGAAGCACTATATATGCTGAAAAATAATAAGAATAGATACGATAACAATCTTAACCTCTTTGTTGGTCTAACAATAGCTCTTGATAAGCGTGTATATGTTCATCCGTATACTGAAACAACCGTAGCAATTGAAGATGAAGATAAAGATGGTATCAGCGATGAAAACGATCAATGTTTACATACCCCACAAGGTGTAGAAGTTGATGAACATGGATGTGCTTTAGATGATGATAATGATGGCATCGCAAATATGTATGACGAATGTCCTAACACGCAAGTTGGAGTTGAAGTAAACTCTAAAGGGTGTGCTTTAGATAGTGATAATGATGGTGTAATTGACAGTGATGACAGATGTCCTAATACACCATACGGTGAAGAAGTTGATCAAAATGGTTGTCAAAAAGATAGTGATCATGATGGTGTAATTGATGCACTTGATGCTTGTCCTAACACGCCATTAGAAGTAAAAGAAGTAGATGCACAAGGGTGTTTTAGTGCAATGAATCTCAATATTAATTTTGATACAGGTTCTGCACACGTTACAGATGAATCTATGGATCGCATCCATCAGTTTGCAGATTTCTTAAAAACTGTACCATTATATGATGTAACTATTGTTGGTTATACAGATAATGTAGGAACACAGCAAAACAATCTTAGACTCTCACAAAGAAGAGCTGATAAAGTACGTGAACTCTTAATTCAAGATGGTGTTGATCCTGCATCATTACGTGCTATTGGTAAAGGTGAAAATGATCCTGTAGCATCAAATGATACTGCTGAAGGTCGTGCACAAAATAGACGTATCGAAGCACATCTTACAAGAAAATAGCAAACTACTTTAAACAAAGAGGAGCATCCTCTTTGTTCCTGCTTCCCCTAAGATCCATTTTTTTTATGATATAATAATCTTAAAAAGAAGATACTATGGATACGCTAACCCATTTAGATAAAAATCAACGCCCCAAGATGGTCGATGTAACACCAAAAGAGAGCACAACACGCAAAGCTGTTGCCAGTGGTATCATACAAATGAGTCGTGATGCGTATGATGCTATTATCAATGAAGCAACAAAAAAAGGTCCTGTTTTACAAACAGCAGTTATTGCAGCCATTATGGGTGCAAAACAAACAAGTAACCTTATCCCTATGTGCCACCCTTTAAATCTCAGTGGTATCAATTGTGATATTGAGCAACTAGATGAACTACCAGGGTTTAAACTAAAAGTTTCAGTTAAACTCACTGGACAAACAGGTGTTGAGATGGAAGCGCTTACAGGTGTGAGTGTTGGACTTTTAACCATTTATGATATGGTTAAAGCGATCGACAAAGGGATGATTATACAAAATGTGCAACTTGAAGAAAAATCAGGAGGGAAAAATGGAGACTTTAAACGATAAATTTAAAGATAAAAAACTAGAGCTTGAATACCCTTGTAACTGGTGTTACAAAGTTATTGCTACACAAGAACAAGATCTTAAAGATGCAGTAAAAGATGTAATAGATACACGCGAACATACACTTGTACCTTCAAACAGTTCTAAAACAGGCAAATATATCAGCATGAACCTTGATCTTTTGGTACATAATGAAGATGATCGACAATTTATCTATGATGCCCTGAAAAAACATCAAAATATTAAAATGGTACTTTAAAGGAGCTCCTATGCAAACATCACAACAAATTATTCAAAATTATTCAAAACGAGCACGTTCAACAAAAAAACGTATTCTCTCTACACTCCAAAAGAGTGGTATTGAACTTGCACAATTACAAACAGAAGATGAGATCAAAAATATTGCAACAATGTTTATCGATCTTGAAACACAAAAGCTTCGTGGTGAACTCGATCAGCTTCTAGCACAAAAAGAGGCGCTAGAGCGTGAAATAGAAAAGAAATCTGACACACTTCAAGATATAAAATATGAAGTATTTAATGCCTTAGAAGAAGCTGTAGACCCTGAGGATCAAGGAGTTATTACACAACTTCATAAAGTCAAACTACAATCAATTGACCTTTTTGATATTTTAAGTGAAATGGTAGAGTCTGCACTTATTACTGCACTTGAGAAAGATACTGATGGCGATATTTTAGAATATACTACTGAAATTATAAAAGAGATTACTTATGAATCGATCAAAGAAGGATCTCTGAGTACAATACGTGTTCGTAAAATTCTTTCAACAATTTTATACACAGCTATTGATGTTGCAGAAGCAACACCAAATCGTGCACAAGAGATCTTAAAAGCAACACTCAAAGGGATGCGAAGTGGTCTTGTTAAATCAATAGAACGCTTTAAAAAACGTATCGCCTTTATGCCGGTTGAAGCAAAACACATTCTTATTGAAGATTACGATACCATTATTGCTGATCTCAATCAAACAGACACCCTTTTCTCTGAAGTTATCATCACGCAAGCTTCACAAAGTTCTACTACCACTAGAGCACTCTTACTACAACTTAACAAAGAGATGCGATATGATCTTGAAGAACTCATCACCATCTCCAAAGAAACAGCAGAAGTGATAAAAGAGCGTTTTGCAACGTTAGCTAAAATAGCAGCTAAAAAAGCTGATTTTGCTCTAAGCTCTACTAAAGCGCAAGAAGCAAAAAAAATGGGTATAGAAGTATTTGGTGTAGCTAAAGAAGCACTCGGTAGTGCAATAAAGTCTGCAAAAGATATTATAGAAAAGAGATAATAATGAAAAATGATTTACACAAGTCGTTACAAGAGTACAAAAAAGATCCTAAAAAGGCTCGTCCTTTAATGGATCTTATCCAAAAACTCTCAACACTTCTTGAGCAAAAAGGGAAAAAATGAAAAATATTGTTGCAACACCACTTTTTGAACAACAACTCACTCAGATACTAACACAACTAGCACAACAAGATCTCCAAGCAGCAAAAGCATTCAAACTCTACTTAGATACTGTCTTAATAAATATGGAAACAAAAGTTACAAAATATAAACTATCAACTTTTTTTAATGATGAGAATATCCGTGATATTGAACATCAAGGTTTTACTATTCCATTCTACATTGATGAGCAAAATAACAATTTTTCTCTTTTAGGTATCGTTAAAAAATAATATTTTTTCGTCAAATAAGAGGCTATTATCTTTAATATTAGCTCAATAAATATTATTTTTTTTTATATTGTAAATATGTTTCGATAAGTAACTAAACCCCTATTTTCCTTTGTTTTTTTAACTTTTTGATCTCTTTTTCTTGTATACTTGTTATGACTATATATTTTGGAACACTCTTAATTTGTTTTGAAATATAAATATTAAAGGAGAAAATTGTGGATACAAAAAAATCTCAACAAGACTTAGACTCTGTATCATCAAGTGAACTACAGAGCTCTGGTATTGGCAGGCGAGACTTTTTCAAAAAGAGTGCTGCAATCTCAGTTGGTGCATTAGCTTCAACTGCTGCATTGGCATCTAATGAAAAAGGTGATCGTACTATTTTAGAACCTCAAGAGTGGGGAACAAAATGGGGTGATCCGATAACAAAAAATCTTTATGGTATGCCATCAAAATATGAGCATAACGTAACAAGAAGATATACAAAACTACTTGCTTCTGGTAACTATAGAGCTTCTATCGCTGTTACACCTATTCAAGAATCAAGTGGGATCATTACTCCAAATGGTCTTTTCTTTAGTCGTAGTCATGGTGGTGTTGCACAAATCGATCCAAATGAACATCGTTTGATGATCACTGGGCTTGTAGAAAAACCTATAGTATTAACTATGAAACAACTTAAACGTTACCCTAGTGTAACACGTACACACTTTATTGAGTGTCCTGCAAATGGTGGGCAAGAGTGGAGAGGTCCACAATACAACTCATTACAGTTTGCAAAAGGGTTTATGTCATGTGCTGAATGGACTGGTGTTTATATCAAAACTATCCTAGAAGATCTTGGGTTAAAATCTGAAGCTAAATGGATGTTAGCAGAGGGTGGAGACTCATCTAAAATGGGACGTACAATCCCTGTAGAAAAAGTTTTAGATGATGCAATGATTGTTTGGGGGCAAAATGGTGAAGCACTTCGTCCTGAACAAGGGTATCCAATCCGTTTACTTGTTCCAGGTTGGGAAGGAAACCTTAGTGTTAAATGGTTACGCCGTTTAGACTTTGCTAGTGAACCTTGGTACTGTAAAGAAGAAACTTCTAAATATACTGTACTCAAACCAAATGGAAAAGCTATCCAACATTTCTATGCAAATGAAGTAAATTCAACTGTTACCTCTCCATCTCCAGAGATTGACTGGTCTGATTTAGAAGATGGTGATATTGTAGAGATCGAAGGACTTGCTTGGTCTGGTATGGGTACTATTACTGGTGTTGATATATCTTTTGATGGTGGTAATACATATAAAGAAGCACAACTTAAAGGGTTAGTACTTCCAAAATGTTGGACACGCTGGAGCTATATGCATACATACAAAAAAGGTGAAGAGCTCTTACTAACTTCTCGTGCAATGGATGATGCTGGCTATATCCAACCAACTGTTGATCAAGAGACAAGTGTTGTTGGTGTTGAGGCTGTATATCATAGAAATGCTGTTGAAACTTGGAAAGTTGAAAAAGATGGAAAAATCACTCACGTAGAGATCCGTTCTCAACTTGAAAGAAAACCTAATGGTGAACTTACTGTAGAAGGGAAGGCTTAATAATGTTACAATTTAATAAAAAATCTTTTGTATCAGTTTCTATCGCTGCTGCACTCTCGCTAAGCTTTTCTGCATGTATGGCAAACTCAACTCCAGATGGTGCAAGTTTTACATCAAAACCTGCTATTGATGGTGGGGTAAGCTATCCTGTAGTAGATGGAAAAACTGGTCCATATAGAATAAACACTCAGTTTCAAGGTGTAAAAATCAATAATGGTCGTGTTCCAACACAAGCTGAGTATGCTGAATGGAATACGGATGTTATGCCCGATGGTACTGGACTTCCTGAAGGACAAGGTTCTGTTGAAGAGGGTGAAGAGGTATATGAAGCAAAATGTGTAATGTGTCATGGTGACTTTGGTTCAGGTGGTGGTGGATATCCATCATTATCTAAAGGGAATGCTTATGAGCTTCACGATACTTTAACAAATCAAAGAATCAAGCCTGATACTGATGGCCCGGTACGTGTATTTGGTACATATTGGCCAAAAGCTTCAACACTTTGGTGGTACATTAAAGATGCTATGCCACATCCAAGCACAGGTACGCTTAGTGATGATGAAGTATACGCACTGGTTGCATATATTTTAAATATTAATGAGATGGAGATTGATGGAGAAGAAGTTGATGATGAGTATGTTTTAACTCGTGAAAAATTCTTAAAAATCAAAATGCCAAATGCTAATGGATTTGAGCCAAATATTGATGGTCCAAATGGTCCAGATAATGTACGAAAATATTTTGCAAATCCAAATAACTTTGGTGCACAAAAAGTTAAACCATCTGAGCGTTGTATGACAAACTGTCAAGAAAAAACTGCTAAAGTTGTATATATTAAAGGTGCAGGAATTAGTGACTTCCATCCACCTCTTTCAGCTGTTAGAGATCTACCAGCACAAAAAGAGGATACAAGTTTTGATGTAAAAAAAGCATATGCTGATAACTGTGCAATGTGTCACGATACTGGAGCTGCACCAGCACCAGGTGATAAAGCAGCATGGAAATCTATCATTGCTCAGGGAATGGATACAGTATACAAAAAAGGACTTAATGGTACTGATGCTGGTATGCCAGCTAAAGGTGGTTCATCACTAAGTGATAAACAATTTAAATCAGTTGTTGACTTTATTATAAGTCAAAGTAAATAAATCTAACAAAAGGAAAGAAAAAATGCAAAGAAGAAAATTTTTAAGTATGACATTAGGTGCTGCAGTTTTAGCTGCTGTACCTGCTAGTGTAAAAGCAGAGGATTTTAGAAAATCTAAACCAACTGTATGGAGTGCAAAAACTGTTGATGATGCTATTAAAGCAATGTATGGTTCTACTAATCTTGTTATGGAAGGTGTAAAACTAAAAGCTCCTGATGTTGCAAGTAATGGTGGTGCAATCCCTGTTAATTTTTCAACAAATAAAGATGTTAAAACTATTGCAGTTTTCCAAGATGCTAACCCAGAAGCTGCTGTTTTAGTTGTTGAAACAAACAAGTATAGTGTAAATAACTACTCTATTAAAATCAAAATGGCTAAATCTGGTACAATCACTATTGTAGCTCAAGGTAATGACGGTAAATTATATGCTGCTAAGAAAACTTTAGATGTTGCACTTGGTGGATGTGAAGGTTAATCCCTTTTATACAAATTAATATATATAAGTAAAGGAATAAAAAATGGCTATTAGAGTAAAAGCAAAATTAAAAAATGGTGTAGTAAACGTTAAAGCTATGGCTAAACACGCAATGATGACATATAATATGGCAGAGAAAAAAACTGGGAGCAGAGATAATGCAAACTTTATCACGCACCTTAGTGCAACAGTAAATGGTGAAACTGTTTTAGATATGTCAACTTCACAGTTTCTTTCAAAAAATCCTATCTTTAAATTCCAATTCAAAGGGATTGGTGCAAAAGGTGATAAACTTGAATTAGTAGCAGTTGATCTTAAAGGTAAAACGTATAAAGGTTCAACTAAAATCAAATAGTTTGAACATATCGTATAAACGGGCACTGTCCCGTTGTACATCAAGGTTTTTCAATGATAAAATTTTTAATCTCATCACTTCTTATAACATCTCTTTATGCACAAATAATCAATCTTGATACGAGCCTACAAGTTGCCAACCAAACAAATAAAACAGTTCTTATCTTTTTACATAAAAATGGGTGTGGTTATTGTAATGCAATGGAAGAATTTACCTTGGATGATGATGAAATTAAAAAATTTATCTCTTTACATTTTATCTATGTTAGTATTAATATTTCACAAAATATTGATATTATTTTTCATAAAACACGCCAAAGTGGCTTAGAGTTTGCCAAAGAGATAGGTTATAATTTTTATCCCACAATCCTTTTTTTAGATCGAGATGGTGAACTTCTAGATGCAACTGTAGGGTACAAAGAAAATACTGAATTTTTACAATTTTTACACTATATTAGATCTTCAGAGAATGATACGCTCTCTTTTGAAGAATATAAACATCAAACAACGGATACAATACATGCAAAACGCTAAAGTTTTACAACTCTTTATTACACAAAATGATACAAATAAAACAAAACTCTCACCTTCTCAGGTTACGCTGACTCCTCAAGGGATCATAGGGGATAAATTTTTTGATAAGGACCTCCAAAGAGCTATTCTTATCACATCTATTCATAGTTATGAAATGGCTAAAGATAAGGGAATCATGTTAGAGTATGGTGCACTTGGAGAAAACATTCTTATAGATACAAATCCTTACTCCCTACTTGAAGGAGATACAATTCGTATTGGAGATGCTACACTAGAAATAACACAAAATTGTACTTTATGCAAAGGGTTATCAACACTCGATCCCCACCTTCCTAAACTTCTTAAGAATGATCGTGGAATTTTTGCAAAACTTATCCAAAACGATGAGTGTATTGTACAAGTTGGAGATAGTGTTTACTTATAGTATTGCACTACCCTATCCATCTGTGCACCCATATTTAACAGTACCATATCTGCAATAACCAATGCTGCCAATGCTTCACATACAACTGTACCACGGATAGCAACACAAGGGTCATGACGTCCTTTTAGAGAAAAATCAACCTCTTCATTCGTTATTGTAACGGTATGTTGTTCTTGAAAAATTGAAGGAGTTGGCTTAAAATAGACATTAATAACAATATCTTCACCGTTACTAATACCACCTAAAATACCACCTGCATGATTTGTCTCAAATCCATCACTTCTTATTGCATCATTGTTGTACGAACCTTTTGATCGTGAAGATCTAAATCCATCACCAATCTCTACACCTTTAACAGCATTGAGTCCCATCATTGCATCAGCTAACACGCCATCAAGCTTATAGTAGAGTGGCTGACCAAGACCAACTGGTGCACCTTGAATCACAACACGTGAAACACCACCAACAGAATCGTGTCTATTTTTAGCTTCCAATATTGCCTTTTTTTGTGCCTCTTCCACATTTGGATCAAGTGCATAGATAATACTTGATGGCGCATACTCATAATTATACTCCTGTGCACAGATACCATCAACTTCACTAATTCCACTCATAATCTCAATATCGAGTTGTTTTAACATAAGCTTTGCGATAGCTCCTGCTGCTACTCGCGCTGCTGTTTCACGTGCACTACTTCTTCCACCACCTCTGTAATCACGAATACCATACTTATGAAAATAGGTAAAATCTGCGTGTCCTGGACGAAAAATATCTTTAATATTAGAATAATCTTTTGATTTTTGATTGGTATTAAAAATCACCATAGCAATTGGAGTACCTGTACTTTTCCCCTCAAATACTCCACTTAGGATCTCTACTTTATCAGCCTCTTTACGTGCTGTTTCAAACTCACTTTTCCCTGGTTTTCGACGATCTAATTCACTTTGGATAAACGCCTCATCTATCTCTAATCCAGCAGGTACACCATCGAGTACACACCCTATAGCTTTGCCGTGTGATTCTCCGAAAGTTGTATAGCGTAACTTTTGCCCAAAACTATTCACTTTTTATCCTTTTTGAGTATCTCTACAGCAATACGTGCTGCTTCTTGTTGTGCTATTTTTTTACTTTTTCCAATGGCACGAGCATACTCTTTATCTTCTATATAGACACCAACTTCAAACTCTTTTTGATGATCTGGACCACGAGAAGCAAGTACTTTGTATTCAGGAGTAATACCAAAACGAGCCTGTGTTAACTCTTGTAGTGTTGTTTTAAAATCTCTAAAAAGTGAATCAAGAGATATCTCTTCATGATTTTGTTCTATTAGTCTAATAGCTATCTCTTCAACCTTTTTGAGCCCTGCTTCAAGATAGATAGCACCCATAATCGCTTCAAAAGCATTGGAGAGTAGAGAGGATTTTTCACGACCACCATTGTTATCTTCTGCATTTGAAAGAAGAATATAATCGCCTAAGTTAAGAGCACGTGCTAGTTTATCAAAACCTGTTTCATTTACCAGTGAAGCACGTATTTTTGAAAGTTTTCCCTCATCAGAGTTTCTAAACTTTCGAAAAAGATACTCTCCAACAACAAGATCAAGCACAGCATCACCTAAAAATTCCAAACGCTCATTATCATATGGTTGTTTATAACTTTTATGTGTCAGTGCTTCAATAATTAGCTGTTTATCCTTAAACTCATAACCAAGCTTTTGCTCTAATGTTTCTATCGTTTTATGCATGCTCCCCTCTTTTGTTTTTTAATGCTTCTTGAAGTTGCTGTGCTGCTGTTCGTGCTAATGTATCACATCGCTCATTCTCTTCATGCCCATCATGCCCACGTACCCATTGTGCAGTTATCTTATGAGGTTTTGCGACTTCAATATATTCTTTCCACAAATCTGGATTTTTCACTTTTTTAAAATCTCTTTGGATCCAGTTTTTCAACCATTCATTAATCCCTTTAACAACATATGAAGAGTCAGATACGACTAAAACATCACAAGGTTCTTTTAAAGCTTTTAAACCCTCTATAACACCTTTGAGTTCCATCTTATTGTTTGTTGTATACGGATCTGAACCAAAAAGCTCTTTTTGGGTATCTTTGTATCGTAAAATCACTCCATAACCACCAGGTCCAGGATTTCCTAAAGCGCTACCATCACTGAAAAGAGTTATTTTCTTCACTCATACCCCTAAAATAGTTTTTACATAACATATACTCAACATCTATCGTAGCGATATTATGACAACTGCTGCATCTATAAAAAGGGAATGGTGCAACTGTTTTACAACTACTACATGTGTATGAGAAACTCAGATTTGCGATATCTTTTTCTTGTAGCTGTATCAAAATATCCAATTCGAGTATATCACTGTGTTGTACACTCTTGATATACCCTTTTGCTGTGTATAGCTGTTGCAAAAAATCATCGTTTGCAATTATATCGAAATTAATATCGTTTCTTTCTAAGTTCCATAATATATCAATAATGTATATTGCATCTTCTAAATTGAGTAATTCCCACCCTTTTTTTGGATCAACTCGAAAAATATATTCAAATATCATATAAACAAGTTTTTGAGAATTACGATATATTTTTGCTAATTCAGAAACTTTTTTTTCAACATCAATTTTTGGATTATCTAAAAGTATTCGTACATTAAGATACTCTTTTTCAAGCATAATATCCTCTTGTAACTCATCCAATGGTTCTAAAACTTCTAACGCATGTTTGTACTCTTTCATATATTCATAAACCAAAAGAAGATAGTGCAAAGCTTTTGCATTACGTGGTGCATAGTGCAAAAGTTCTAAAAAAGTTTGTTTAGAACGCTCTAAAAAGCCAGCTTTAAAATAGGTTTTTCCTAGTAAAAACATAATATTTTGCAGATCTTTTTGCCCTTGCATATGTAAAAGTTCATGGTAGATCTCTATCGCTTTTTCATATGCACCATTTTTAAAATAAGCATCAGCAAGCATTAACCATAAATTTCTAGACAACACGCCATCTTTGATCTGACTACTTAAAGGATCTTCTTGTGAAGTCACTTGAAACTGTTGTAAAAATTTATTAAGATTTTTATAATCTTCTTTTCGTTTATAACGCCCCCAAAGATACGCAATAAATGTCACCATAAAAATTAAAAAGAAAAATACTATGAGAGAAAATAATGGGTCACGATACTCTAAGAAAAAGCCATCCATTAACTATATACCACCACTGCATAATCATCTTTTAGTCTATAAAATGTTGCATCAGGAGTGATCTCAATATCTTTAAGTTTTCCTAACTGCAATAGAGCATTTTTCGGTACAAAAATACCATTTTCTTTAAAAAATTTTTTGATATTTACAAATTTGATATCTTCAACAAATTTATACTCAAACTCTTTATGTAAACGCATCTTATCACTTGTGAACAAATGTTCATTAACATGAAGTTGATCTGAAGCATATTTAATAGGGAGGTATCCAGAGAGATCACTCAAATTATCTTGAATATAACTGTATTTTTGAGGAAGTGTACCTTTTTGAACAAAAAGGTACTTGTTATTAAGTTTAAGTGTTTGCGTGTTTTTCCAATATTTGTATGCAGGGTTAGAGATACCAAGCTTTTTGTATACCTCTTTCCATAACCAATACGCATCAAGTCTATTTGGTAAGTGCGACACAAACAACCCTTTTTTTATTCTATTATATACTCTTTTGTTAAATAATAACTTTAAAAAAAAGGGTCTTGATTCTTAAAATATTGATGTTACAACTTTTGTAACCACAAAGCCTCCACATACAAGCCAAATAAACATAGCTCCAGCAGTATACAGTGGTGCTAATCCAAGCCCTTTAAATTTAGAAAATATTGTACCCATACCAAGAGCTGTCATTGCCATTGTAAGCAAGAAGGTATCGATTTGATTAATAACATCTACAATATTTTGAGGAACAAGTTGTAATGAATTAAACCCTGCCATTCCTATAAAATATACAGCAAACCAAGGGATAACTAACTTCACACCACCAGCAGCAGAACCGGTTTTTTTCGCTTGTGCTGAAAGATAAATTCCAAGTATTATCAACATTGGAGCAATCATAATAACACGAGTCATTTTAACAATAACGGCAGAATTTGCCATCACTTCAGGAGCTCCTGGAATAGAGGCTGGAACTGCAACAACCTGTGCTACTTCGTGGATCGTCCCTCCCACATAGATACCAAACTGTTCAGGTGTCATATGTAAAAATCCTGTTGCTGGTTCAATAATCGAAGCATACAAAACAGGGTATAAAAACATAGAGATAGTACCAAAAAGAACAACCATTGAAACTGCAACAGCTGTTTTATGCCCTTCAGCTTTTAGTACAGGTTCTGTTGCCAAAACAGCAGCAGCACCACATACAGAGGCACCACTTGCTGTAAGCATTGCTGTATCCTTATCCATTTTAAAGATTTTATATCCTAAATATGAACCTAGAATAAATGTTGTTGAAAGCATAATTAGTGAAACCATAAAACCATTCATTCCAACATCCATAATTTGTTGAAATGTGATCCTAAAACCATAAAAAACAATCGCAAAACGGAGTATTTTTTTTCCTGAAAATGTAATACCAGTGCCCCATGCACTTGGAATATGGTTATGCAATGTATTTGCATAAAAAATCCCCATCACAATACCAATAACCAAAGGAGATATTCCTAAAGCTTTTACAGGTTCCAAGCCTGCAATCATAGTTGCTGCAGCAGCGAAAATTGCAACAAATATTATTCCAGATATAGTTCCTTTTCTATTTTCTGCAGAAAATGCCATAAGTAACCTTTATAATAAATTTGTTACAATTATATCAAAAAATTATTTAACTTACTCTGTAGTAATATTAAATTTTACTATATTTCCTTCATCCTCTTTTGCTTTGTAAATCTCTTTGTTTATCTCTATACGACCTTGCATTTTTGGATCTTTTTGTAAGATATAGTTATATACACTATAGGCTCTTTTTTGTGCTAATGATCTCAGTTCTTTTGACGAAACTTTTTGTTTTTTACGTGTTGCATGGATTAGTGCTTGTTGATATGCACGTTTAAAACTTCCCTCTGTATATTTTTTATGCAGTTTTTCTTCAAGTTTATCAAGTTGTTCTTCACCATAATATTGTTCATAGAGATCTTCAAGTAAATCAGCTGTTAAAAGGCTTTGTTTATCTTTAACATCTTTTTCTCCACTTTGTTCTACCAATATAGCAATAAGTTTTTGCGTTTGTAATGCCTCTAAATCCTTAACTATGTTATAGCCACCTTGCACTTTTAAGGCAAGTTTTGGTCGTTTATTTAACAATGTAATAAGTTGATCAATTTTTTCCCGTTCTGGAGGGTTAATAAAACTTTTTCCTGCATCAAATGTAATATGCTCTAGTTTATCAGCATCAATTCCCAGCATAGAACCCAAAAACCTAAATGGAGATGTTACAGCTTTTGCAATAAGATTTGTAAATGTTTTCCAAATTAGCGCACCATATTTAAAGTCAGGATTGTTAATATTACCTTCAACAGGCATATCAATATCTATAATACCATTACTATCTTCTAAAAGTGCAACTACAAGTCCTAATGGCAGATGTGTTACATTTTCATCATCAATCTCATCACCAAGTTTTATCTTTTTAATTACAACAGAATTACTTCCTTGTAGTTGCCCATCCTTAATATCATATCCTAAATCTAAAAAAAGTTTTCCATCATCTATCTTATAGCCAGCAAACTCAGCGCTGTAGCCACTTAAAGAATGTAGTGCAAGATTATTAAATTTAAAATCTATATCAGTGAATTTTTTAGGATTAGAACTATCTAAACTACCTTTGAGTGTAGTAGAACCATATTTATCAACCTCCCCTTTAATATCAAGGTATGTTGTCTCTTGTGGCATTGTACTAATAGCATATATCACACCATTGAGATCATGAATATCTGTTTGAAACTTGATCGGGATTGAAAAATCACTAAATTTAGCACTACCGTTATGAACATTTAGCTGTGCTATTTGCACATTAAATGGTTGCGATTTTTTCTGTTTGGTTTTCTTTTTTGTCTTTTTTCGTTTTGTTTTAACTGGTTTGACTAATTGAGAAAAATTCAACACTCTATGCTCATCAACTTTTGCATCAACATAAAATGAATCGATATCAACACTTTTAATATATAGTCTATCAGGAGCAAGTTCAAAAGTATATGATGGAATACGCAACTTATTCATAGAGAATAAAAGAGTATTGTCTTTTACATTGTTAATAAACAAAGAATCAATAGAAAATGATCCTTTAACCATTACATCTGAAGCGCCTTTTCTTGGAAAGTATGACTCTTTAGCACGTACACTTAAAAAGCCATCAGTTATATCAAGATATGTGGCATCTTTAACATAAGGGTTGATATCATGTAAAGCTATATTTTTGATATATACCGTTCCACTTTGACGTAAAGGAGTGTGTCTTACACGTCCACTATAATAGACTCTCCCTTTTTTATTAACACGCAATGAGCCCTTATATCGCATCCAGCTCCATTTCTTACTATCATAATTGTGCAATGTAAGAGTAATATTTTCTATATACTCTTTTGCGTGTGGATGCGTAGAAGCATCATAAAAGTAGAGTGCACCATTTTTAATATGTATTGTTTTAACTATAATATGAAAAGGTTTTTGCTTTTGTGGCTTTTTAATATGTCTGGTTTTTTTAGGTATTACAAGGTTATCAACACTTAAGCGTCCATTTGAATAACGTTGTACATATGCAACTGCTCTTTGCAATACAATATCATCAATCACTATTTTTTTTGTTGCAGTATTAATATGTGCATTCGCTATATGAAACTTTTTAAATCGTACTAATTTTGATTTTGCAGAACGCTTATAAACCAAACACTTGTTTAATGAAAAGTTTCCATCTTCTATATCTATAATCGTACTCTTATTTGCATCATATATATTGGTATCTATACTAAAATTACTTTGAAGCGATCGTAAATCTATATCAAAACGTTTAAAGTTTTTTACTCCATATTGCGTTATATAAGGTTTATAATCAACTACATCAAAATTTGAACATTGCGTGTGTGTCATTAAAGAAAGTGTTTTGAGTTTTCCCTTTCCATCCAAAGAACAACGTCCCTTTTTATTTATTGCAAATGCTATTTTATACCAAAAATTTTGATCTAATAATGTATTAAAATCACCAATATCTATATCAAGATTTTCAATGCGTGTTACTACATGAGGAGCAACACTGTAATCATCAAAGGTAGTATCTATGTTATGTAATGCAATTTTTTTAAGTGTTATATCCCACGGTACTGAAGTTTCGTTTGTATCCTCTTTTTGTGGTTGTTTCTCTTTCTTAGAAGATCCACTAAAATAGTGTTGCCAATCAATAGCACCATGAGAAGATTTTTTGAATGCTAATTGTAGACCATCTAGTGTAACACTATCTACTATACCTGTATGTTGTATCGGTGCAATTGATGAAGCATAAATATCTAAACTTTGTAAAAATAAAAGATTTTTATGAGTTTTTTTTGGTTTTAAACGAAGATGTTGAAGATACAGTTGTGTATTGCTGAGTGTTGTTGTGTTGAGTTCATCAAGATTTGTAGCAAACTCTGTATGAATATCGAGCAAACCATCAGCAACTTCAAAATTAAATTGTTCTTGCAAATATCTCCATGGAGTATAAAGTTGCGTGTTATTAAGATCTACATCCCCTTTGATCTTTATAGGTTGTAAACTATCTAACAATGTTGTTACTTGCAAAGATGTTCCATCCTCACCTAATAATGCTAAAGAGATATGACCTATACCCTTTTTGCGTGTTGTATCAACATCATATAAATCAAAATCCAATTTTTCTATACTGTATCTAAAAGGATCTTTTTTACTTAAATCTTCAAAAGAGACTACTCCCTTTTGCAAACGTATATGCCCTATTTGTAATGGAATAATATCACTTTGTTGTGTAGATTCTTTAGAAGATTTTTGTGGTTGTAAAAGTGTGGTTAGTTCAAATTGTTTATCTTGTAATCTTCTAATATGAAGACGAGGATTTTGTAGTGTTATTTCATTAATGCCTACCTTCCCCAAGAACAATGTATACAAATCAATATCTACAAGCAGCTCTTTTGCATCAAATAAAGACTTATTATGCTTATTATTCAATCGAACTTTATCTAAACACAATTTCATCACAAAAGGATTAAATGAAATATCATCTACATGGATATTCATATAAGTATACTCTTTTACACCCTTGTATAGTGCATCTTTAACTAAAACCGGAACAATAAAAAAACCAAAAAATGTGTAGATTAATAAAGCAGAAAGGAGAATAATATATTTTTTCTTCATTATAGTTGCACACTCCATAACCATAAGATTATGAAGTGTACCTTATATTTTGTTAAAAGCAGTTTTAATGTTGTGCTGCTTTTAAAATGCTCTCTTTAGGGAAAACAAAAGTTGTATGACGAATAACAGAGATTCGTTTACTTGGTTTACCATCTTTTCCAATTGCATACGCGTGGATAGTGATTGGTAAAATAGTATCTTTTCTTGGGTTATCTACTAAGAAATCTGTTGTTGATAATGTAACAATTTTTTTCTTTTTAACACCTGGAACAACTCTAAATGGACGAGTTGGTTTGCTAATATAGATTTTACCATTGATACCTGCTGGTTGCTCAACTTCAAAGAAGAACTTCATTGGCTCATTTTCTGTGTTTTGAAGTAAGAATACATATGAGTTATCTACTCTTATTTTACCATCAAACTGTTTCTCAACAGAATATAAACGAGTCTCTTTATTGATATTTAATAACATATGCTCTTTTGTTGTACTCATAAATCCAAGAGCAAATACAATCGCTATCAACAATGCACCATATGCCAATACTTTAGGACGGAAATAGCGTGTTTTACCTTTTCTCTCAACAACTTCATAAATACTTGACCATCTCACAAGTGAAGGTTTACCAAGTTTACCCATAACAGTTGTACATGCATCAACACACTCTAAACAGTTGATACACTCAAGTTGTAATCCTTTACGAATATCGATATGTGTAGGACAAACAGTAACACATTTTTCACATGTCGTACACTCAGCATTTGGATTCATCTCTAAGAGTTCTTTTTGTTTATTTACAAGTTTACGGTGTACATTTTGCTCTTCATCATAGATTTTACCACCACGATGTTCATCATAAATCGCCATAACTGTATGTTCATCATAAAGAACTGATTGAACACGAGAATAAGGACATACATAGATACAAAAATTCTCTTTTAAGAAAACAATGTCATAAATCAAAAATGCTGCAACACCAATAACAAATCCAATCATTGTCATGTGCTCACCAGGGTTTGAAAGGTAGTTAAAGAAATCTTCTGGTGGGATAAAGAACCACATAAAATCAGCACCAGCTATTAATGCCAATACAGCCCAAATAGCAATTGCAATACCTTTTTTTACTTTATTCTCAGGTTTTGACATATCTGGTTCTTGCTGCTTGTTCCCAATACGTTTACGTAATTTAAGTAACTTTGTTTCAATAAGGTCACGATAAATTACACGGAATGTTGTCTGAGGACATACCCATCCACAAAATACACGACCACCAACAACTGTCATACCAAAAATACCAAGGAACATAAACATTAATAAAAATGGCATAAGATACAGCTCTTGCATATCAAACTGAACAAATGCAAGGTGTAGTTTCATCTTATCAAAACTTAATAAAAAGAAATGGTTACCATTTACTTTAATCCACGGTAAAACTAAAGCAATAATAGTCGCTGCTACATATGCATAATACCGTTTTATTCTCCAAGGTGTAGGGATCTTAATCCCCTTTTTTTCTTCACTCATTTTTTTCTCCCATTGTTATATTTGGACAAGCTATTTCACTAATCACTTTGTCTTCAGCATCCTTTGGTGTCTCATGCACCAATGAACCAAACGCCACCTGACGCAACTCTCTTGATTCTATATAATCTTTCAAAGAGCTCCGACTTACTTCCAATAATCTTGCCATCTCACTAACACTTTTGCCTTCTTTAATATATTGGATAATCTCTTGCACATACTTATCAAACTTTGAACTTGAACGGCTCCCTTTAGGACGACCTATTGAACGTTTCGCATCATTTTGTAATTTTTGTCGTAATTGATCCATCAAACCTAATACAAGCATTATAGGACTTTTTTGTGAAATCATAACTGATTGTTTTACAAAATGAACTTGAAACTCATTTTTCATAAGACAAGAAAATATTTGGATCAGATCTTCCATATTTGTAGAAAGAACCCAAACATCATATACAAGAAGTGTTGCGTGTTTGCGAGATTGGAAGTAATGTGTTACCTCACCTCTTTGATCTAAACGTTTGTTTTGAGAGGTATGGTCAATAAATTCATCATCAATAATAAGATCGTTTGCTATAGCATAAGAATTTATATGCTGCAACTGCTCGTGTGCCAATGCAAAATTCTTATCCGGACGTATATAGGCTAATACCATGAACGATGAAACCTCACTTATTATTGATTTTCATCGTCATTATAACCAAACTTGACGAAAGAAGTCAATAGATTTTATACTTCTTTCGTCATTTTTTTATATTACCAACCGATTCCAACTCCAATCATATAACGACGATCCTCTATCTGACCTGTTGATGCACCTAACTGTTCTTGATATGTTGCTGCTTGTATTTTTAAAACAGCCAATTGCATATCAAAACCTGCTGTATATGCACCTTGATAAAGTCCTGCATTAAGTGTTAATAAAAACCAAGAGTTATCAACTACCTGTGCACTTACCCCTGCACGAATATGTTGCATCATATCAAAATCTATATCAACACTATCATACTGATCTTCTGCTCGGTAAGGATAATAATTTCTTACTCTAGCTTGTTGTGCATTGAAAATATCTACATAATCAAGAGCAATAACTACATCACCAACATACGGAACTGATGGTTTTACAGACACACCAGCATTAATTGTCATTGGTTGCGCACCATAAACATCATCAAAATCTAAACTTCCAATATTCATAATACTCAAACCAATACTTGGATTCCATCCATCTAAAATATCTGGTTCATATAAAACCCCAATATCGATTCCAAAACCTGAATTTTCTACTTCATACGTATCCTGAAGGTAGGTTTCAAGATCATCACTATGTGCTGTTACTTCTCCCTCATCAAGACCTGCTTCATAAGAGTTTTGTGTTATATACTTTAAACTCACACCAACTGTAAGATCTCCACCTAAAAGCAAATTTGGATATTTTTGTGCAGCACCAAGAACAAGACCACCATAAACACGAGAGTGTGTTTCTAAAATCCCATTAGCACTCCCATTTCCATGTGGTAATAAGTTTACATCAGCTCCAGCTAAAAGGCCGATAGTAAATGCCAAGTCACTCTCACTATGATATGAAACAGAACTATAGTTTGCTGCAGTAACATTATATGTTTCACCTGCGTGTTGCTTAATAACTTCTGTTGTATCATCACTTGGATCTGCATTATCATCATCAGCATTATCCAAATCATCCATAAACGATTGAATATTTTTTGATCCACCAAGTGTAACACCAAGCAATTCAACCTCAACACCATGGCTCTGCTTAATATTAATCAAACCAGCAGGGTTATGAAACACAGCTGTTGAGTATCCCCCAACTGCTGTATTTGCAGCACCCATACCCATAATACGAGCATCCTTATATAAAAACTCTTGTGTTGACATATCAGCATATACAAGTGATGCTGATGCTAATAACGATAACGGTATAAATCTTTTCATCTTTTCCCTCTTTATTTATTTAGATAGTCTAAAATCTGTTGAATTGTTACTTTCGTTTCACCAGCTTTTGCATTCTCATCACCAGTAACATCTTGTACAAATTGATCAATACTCTCTTTGATATCTTCATCATCAGTAACATTTGATAATGTTGTTGTTCCCCCATTAAGTGTATCAACTAAAAGTTGTGCAACATCTTGCGTGTTATTATCATCTGTTACAATAGGACATGCGTAACAACTATTTGCATTTGGCATTGTTGTATCAATAGAACCATCTTCATTTTCTATACCATCACATGCTGTTGAATTACCATCAGTTGTACAATATCCACTTGTTAATATAGTTGAGTTTTCTATACCCTGCGTTGTAGATTTTGCTAAACGATAAAATGTTTTAGCACCATTATCTTCTGTTACAACTAAGTGTGCATAGCTTGAACCATTAATAGTAACATCTGATGGTGTTACGTTCGTTTTTGCTGTTCCCGTTGCCCACGCAAGTGCATCTAAACTTGCTTGCATATCATCTGGTGTTCCCACATTTGATGAAGTATCATTGATCGAATCAACCAAGCTATCTACATCATTTGTTAGCTGTGTAATTGTTGTAACAGCTTGAAAAGTTTGGTTAAAACCTATATAAAAACAAGCATTTTCAACCCGAGAATTTGTTGTGTTTGTATTACATATATCAGTTGAGAGTTGTGATACATTAGCATCTGGTTGAATTGAAAGTAGATAGTATGTTTGTGCTTGTGACAAAAGCTCTAAAGAAGCATCATTTTTCTTCTCATCGATACTGCGTGTCAATGATGCAAAAGCATCCCCATCATCACTATCAGAATCTAAAACCATACTCACAACATCTAAAGCACCAAAGCCAGCTTTCCCCATATAGGCAGTTGCTAGATTAAAGTATCTATCACTTGGGGTAAATGCACTCGCACATGCACCATCAAGCTGTGCTATAGCATTATCAAAATTCCCCTGATCTAAATCAGACTGTACATCAAAGCGACAGTTTGTACTCTCTTCCCCACATCCTGTAAGAAACAGTGATGCTGCAACTATTGATGTTGCAATAACCTTTTTATACATATAAACTCCTTTTTTTCTCACTTTTTTGATTGTACCGAAGATTAGCTTTAAACAATTATAAAACATCTATAAATAATTCATCTACCACAGTAACTTTTATGCACATTTTGGCTAAAATAACATAGAACTCTAATAATAAAGACATGAGCCTATGACAACACAAGAATATATACACCAAACCATAAAAAAACGCCCACTTATCATCGATGGAGCTATGGGTACACAACTCCAACAACGTGAAGATAAAATCCCAAAAGAAGCATGGGAAGGTAATGAAGGGTGTAATGAGCTTTTAAATGTTACAGCACCTGAAGTGATGAATGAGATCTTTCATGCGTATTTAACAGCTGGTGCTGATCTTATTACAACAAATACTTTTGGTTCATTTAGCTGGGTTTTAGATGAATACCAAATTGCTCATCGTGCCTATGAGCTCACTCGTGCAGGAGCAGAACTTGTCAAAAAGCAATGTGAAGCTTTTTCTACTCCTGAGCATCCACGCTTTTGTCTTGGGAGTATAGGCCCTGGAACAAAACTTCCATCTTTAGGACACATCACCTATGATGAAATGTTTGAAGGATATACAGAGTTTTGTTTAGCATTAATTGATGGTGGTGTTGATATCTTCTTACTAGAAACATGTCAAGATCCTCTCCAAATTAAAGCAGCACTTCATGCATGTCAAGAAGCAAACACGCAACGAGGCACAAATATTCCAATTATGGTTTCAGTAACGATTGAACTTAGTGGAAGTATGCTCATTGGTACTGATGCCCAAACAATTGCAACCATAATGGAGCCTTTTGATATCCTCTCTCTTGGTTTTAACTGTGGAACAGGTCCTGAACAGGTAGAAAAACATGTCAAAACTCTTTCTGCACTTTGGAATAAACCTATTAGCGTACATGCAAATGCAGGACTTCCTCAAAACCGTGGAGGTTATACCTATTATCCAATGGGACCAGATGAGTTTGCTACCAAACAAGAAAACTTCTTAAAATATGACGGGGTAAGCTTTTTAGGTGGTTGTTGTGGTACTACACCACAACATATTCGTGCTCTTGTAAACAGAGTACATTCTATCGCACCAAAAGCACCAACAGGAACTCATGAAAACTCTTTAGCTTCTTTATTTGGCACAGTACCTCTTATGCAACAACCTGCTCCTCTGTTAATGGGTGAGAGAAGTAATGCAACAGGTTCTAAAGCGTTTCGTGAGCTTCTTTTAGCTGAGGATTATGAAGGAACCCTCTCTGTTGCACAACAACAAGTCCGTGCAGGTGCTCATGTTATAGATGTTAATGTTGGTTTTGCAGGACGTGATGAAACCAAAGATATGAACGCTGTTATGGGGATGTATAACCAAAAAATTCCTATCCCTTTGATGCCAGATTCTACTCAAACAAAAGGGCTTGAGACTGCTTTAAAAAATATTGGTGGTCGTCCTATTTTAAATTCTGTAAACCTTGAAGATGGTGAAGAAAAATTTGATGCAGTATGTCAATTAGCCAAAAAATTTGGTACGGCACTTGTGTGTTTAACGATTGATGAAGTGGGAATGGCAAAAACAGTTGAGAACAAACTCGCTATTGCAGAACGTATTATTAAACTTGCCACTGAGCGACATGGTCTTAGAAAAGAGGATCTTGTTTTTGATGTTTTAACCTTTACACTAGGAAGTGGAGATGAGGAGTATCTTGATGCTGGTATTAACACCATAGAAGCGATACGTGCATTACGCAAACGTCACCCAGAAGTAGGAACGACACTAGGGCTTTCAAATATCTCTTTTGGGCTTGATAAAGATGCACGACCATACCTTAATTCTATGTTTTTACATCACTGTTTAGAAGCTGGACTTACATCAGTCATTATTAATGTAAAACATATTATCCCTATCAATAAAATAAGTAAAGAGGATCAAGAGATATGTAACAATCTTATCTTCAACCGTGGAGAGGAACCACTTTTTAAATTTATAGAGCACTTTAGTAAAAAAGAAGCTATCGATAATGATGTTGAAGATGCAGAGTATCTTGCGATGAGCGATGAGGAAAAAATTGCAAAACTTCTTATGGATGGTGATAAAGAACGTATGATCCCTCTTGTAGAGGAGGTACGTCATCGTATTGCTCCTGAAAAAATTGTAAATGAAATATTGATTGATGGTATGAAAGTGATAGGAGAACTTTTTGGAAGTGGAGAGATGCAACTTCCATTTGTACTTCAATCTGCTGAGACTATGAAAAAAACAGTTGATTATCTCAACCCTTATTTACCAAAAGTTGAAAAAGCAGTTGATACGACACTTGTCCTTGGAACAGTTAAAGGAGATGTGCATGATGTTGGAAAAAATCTTGTTGATATTATTCTTTCTAACAATGGATACAAAGTAAAAAATCTTGGTATCAAAGTGGAACTCGACCAATATTTAGAAACGCTTGATGATCCAAATATCTCAGCAATCGGAATGAGTGGTTTACTTGTAAAATCAACACAGGTGATGCTTGAAAACCTTAAAACTTTAGAAGAAAAAGGGATAAAAATTCCTGTTTTATTAGGTGGGGCAGCACTTACACGCAGTTTTATCGATGATTTTTGTCGCCCTGCATACTCTGGGCCAATTTTTTATTGTAAAGATGCTTTTGACGGTGTTACAGCTATGAGTCGCATTGAAGCTGGAAATATGGATACAAATCTCCATCCAAATGCACCTGAAGTTGAACAAAAGGAGGAAAAAGAGGTGATCATTCCTCCTTTTGAAGAGATCAAAATGCCTTCACGTGATGTAATAGTTCCAACACCTCCATTTTGGGGACGCCGTGAAATTAAACTAACACAACAACAAGTAGAGATGGCTTTTGAATGGATTAACCACAAACTTCTATTTAAATCTCGTTGGGGATACACTTCAAAGGGGATGAGCAAAGAGGCCTACCAAAAACAACTTGATGAAGTTGTTTGGCCTGCATATGAAAAACTCAAAGCAAGATTTTTAGATGAAAAGCTCTTTGAACCTACTGTTTTATACGGCTATTGGCCTTGTCGTAGTGATGATAATTCTTTGCTTGTTTTTGATGCAAGTGAAGGGTGGAACTCCGAAGATGAGATTAACCGTGAACCACTTAAAGATATCATTGGACGTGCAGAAGAGGTATTTACTTTTCCAAGACAAAGAAAAAAACCACATAGAGCACTTAGTGACTTCTTTCATGCAGATCGTCATGATGTAGTTGCTTTTACCTGTGTAAGTGCTGGAAGTAAACTCAGTGAGATAGAGCGTGAAATCTATGAACGTGGTGATTATACTGAATATTATCAATTTCATGGGCTCGGTGTTGAATTAGCAGAAGCATTAGCAGAGATAGCACATAAACAGATCCGTCTTGATCTTGGAATCATTGCCAAAGATGAAGGAAGTACACTTGCAGATGTACGAATGAATCGCTATCAAGGGAGTCGCTACTCATTTGGTTATGCTGCGTGTCCTGATCTTGAACTCAATCGTCCACTCTTTAACCTTTTACAACCTGAAGAGTTTGGAATAGAACTGAGTGAGACATTTCAAATTCACCCAGAACAATCAACCTCTGCGCTGGTAGTCTATCACCCTGAAGCTACTTACTATAACGTTTAGCTGTTTTATGTTCAAAAGCAGTAACTACCACCTAAGGGACTAACCACCCCTTAGGCTTCCCTTCTTCTATATGACAATGCTTCTAAAATATGCTCTTTTTCAATAGTATCACTTTGTACTAAATCAGCAATAGTTCGAGCAACCTTTTGTACTTTTTTTATACTACGAAATGAGAGACGAAAACGCTCTACTGCCATAGATAAAATATTTTCAGCCTCATCACTCAACACGCAATAGTGTGCTATATCCTCATCACTAAGTTTTGCATTAAACTCTTTTTGCCCTCGCTCTTTTGCAAAAATATGTGCACCAACTACCATTTTATGCATCTCTTTAGAGCTCATACTAGCCGTATCATCACTTTTTGTATTTTGCATAACTACATACAGATCTATCCTGTCTAAAAACGGATCAGAGAGTCTATTTTTATATCGCTGTATCTCTAACTCATTACAACGACACTCTTTATGCTCATCCAAAAGATTGCCACAAGGGCATGGATTCATAGCTCCAATAAAAATGAACTTCGCTGGATACTGTACTTTTGCATTGACACGTGAGATACGTATTTTGTTATCTTGCAAAGGTTCCCGTAGTGCTTCTATCACCCCTTTTGAAAAGTGAGGCAATTCATCAAAAAAAAGTACACCATTATTTGCTAAGCCAACTTCTCCTATGCGTGCTTTATGACTACCCCCTCCAAATATAGAAGCTGTTGTCGCACTATGATGTGGCGATTGAAAAGCTCTGTGTGGTTTAAAACTTGGCTCTTTTGCATCGAGTACCTCAAGTTTTGCCAAGTCTAAAATCTCACTCTCATCCATTGGAGGTAAGATATAACGCAATCGCTGTGCTATCATACTCTTACCACATCCAGGACTCCCCTCAAGTATTATGTTATGAAATCCTGCAGCTGCGATAATGGCTGCACGTTTAGCAACCTCTTGCCCTTTAACATCTAAAAAATCCTCTTTATACTCTTTAGTATAGTAATATTTTATGCCATTAATTTCATAAAAGTCATACCCTAAAGGGATCTCTTGAACAAATTGCTTATATGATTTGTTATTTTCTAAAACCTCCATCGCCTCTTGTAGATTTTTTACACCATAAAAAGCTATATTTGGAATTTTAGAGAGTTTATCAAGAGCATCATAAGGTACTATTGCTTTTGAAATATATTTTTGTTTTGCCAAAGAGAGGATAAGAGGATAGAGCTGAATATTTTCTTTAACACTTCCATCAAGACCAAGTTCACCAAAAACAAACCATTGACTAAAATCTTCTTGTGATTCATTAAGTAAAATAAGTAAAGCCATTGAGAGATCAAACTGTGTACCCGATTTTGTTAATTCTGAAGGAGCAAGATTGATAGTTATTCGCTTGGGTGGAAAACGAAAATCGTTACTAAGGAGTGCTGATTTTACACGCTCTTTAGCTTCAGAAATAGAACTTGAAACCATTCCTACAATAGAGAATGAGGGTAAACCTTTAGTTAATGTTACTTCTACATCAACAACCTTTGCATCAAACCCTTCATAAGTAGCACATTTAAGTGTTTTCATAACAATCTCCTAAAATATCTTTAGGAGTGTAACACCATTTATTTTTAGATAATAAAAATATGACAATATGTCATATTATTTTGTATTTTTTTTGGCTTTTCGCTCTTTTTGGATCTTTTTATACTCTTTTTCAAACTTTTTACGACGTGCATATGAAAGGTGATCAATAAATAAAATTCCCTCTAAATGGTCAATTTCATGTTGAATTGCAATAGCTAAAAGTCCATCTGCTTCAAGAGAATGCGTATTGCCATATCTATCTTGATAATTAAGTTTAACTTTTTGTGCACGTTTTACATCTTCATAAAATTGAGGAACACTCAAGCACCCCTCTTGATATACTGTTTCACCCTCTTTTTCTATTATTACAGGGTTGATAATCTCTAAAAGATTTTCTGGAGGTTGATTCCCTTCATCATCAGGAATATTAAGAATCAATGCACGAATGGGATAATTAACTTGGATCGCTGCAAGACCTATTCCATTTGTTTCTATCATAAAAGGATGCATGGCATCAAGTAATTCATGAAGCTTTGCATCAAATTCTTTAACCTCTTGTGACTTTTGCTTAAGACGTTTGTCTGGATATTCTACGATTTGTAATTGCATTTGTCTCTACTTACGTGTTATTACAGCATAATCTTGATTACGATTTTGATACGCTTTTTCTATACCATCAATGGCACTTACAACTATTTCATCTACAGAATGGTCACAATCTATATTTGTCACACCAATAGAGATCTGTAACTGTATCTCTTGATCTGCAAGAAAAAAATTTGAGTTTGAAACAAGATCACTTAAACGTTCACTGGCTTTTTTTGCACTCTCTATGTCTGTATGACTCAATAACATAGAAAAAATACCATTACCATAATGTGCAACAACATCACTTCTTCGTGATGTTTTTAAAAGTAAACGAGCGATCGTTCGTGTCATCAACAATATCGCTTTTTCATTTTTAACTTTTTCTTTTAATTCACGAGAAAGTTCAAGCATTATCAATGAACTACTATGATTGAACTTCGCAATAAGATCTTGTTCTTTTTCTATTTTTGTTAATAAATAACGTCTGTTATATACACCAAATTGATTATCAAAAATAGTTTCATTTTCTACACTTTTTACAATCTTAGCAGTATCATCATACAACCCTTTCATTCGAGTTGTTTGTGTTTTTAAAATACCACTAAGCTTTTCAACATCATGTTCAAGAGTATCCACAAGAGATGTCAATTCTTTTACGTCAGGATGAACATTTAACTCTTTTTTTCTTTTTTCTAAAATCTTTATCATTAATGAAATATTTTTATATAATGTCGCACTCACACCCAAAATATTTTTTACTGATGAGAATCCCTGTTTTAAGCGATGTTCAAGCTCAATAGTATTTTCAGCATCATTACTCTCTTCTAGCTCTAAAATAGCTTGGATTTGTTTACGAAGATTTTCACTTTTATTTTCAAGAAGTCTATCAAAATATAAAGAATAATTGTTTGGCGTAGGTGGAAGATTGTCTTGAATCAACACACCTAATACCTCTTTAGCGTAAACTTCTATGTCACTTGAGGGATTATCCATATCAAATGTACCTGATGAAGCCTGTATAGTTGCATCTAAATCTCTTCGTCTTCTACCCTCAGTAGCCATATCAGCCTCCTACTCTTTATCACTTTTGATTAAGACCTCATCAACAAGACCATATTTTTGTGCTTCTTGTGCACTCATAAAATTATCTCGATCAGTATCTTTTTCGATAGTAGCAACATCTTGTCCCGTATTTGATGCCAAGATCTCATTAAGCTCTTGCTTCATACGTAATATCTCTTCTGCTTGAATAGCTATATCTGTTGCTTGCCCTTGAGCTCCACCTAGTGGCTGATGGATCATAATACGAGCATGAGGAAGTGCATAACGTTTTCCTTTTGCTCCACTTGAAAGTAAAAAAGCACCCATTGATGCAGCTTGACCTATACAGATAGTTGCAACATTTGGACGAATATAATTCATCGTATCATATATTGCCATACCAGCAGTCACTACACCACCTGGAGAGTTAATATAAAAATAAATATCTTTTTGTGGATCTTCTGCTTCTAAAAAAAGTAGTTGAGCAACAATCGATGACGCAACAGCATCATTTACCTCACCACTAAGCATAATAATACGATCTTTTAAAAGACGAGAATAAATGTCGTACGAACGTTCACCTCTTCCTGTTTTTTCAACTACATATGGGATATAACTCATTTTACTCTTCTATTTTTTTATTTAAAAGAGTTGTTAAAACTCTATCTTCTACCATAGACATTTGAATTGCTGGAAGATATCCTGCATCTTTATACTGCTCATATGCTTTTTGTGGATCTTGACCCATTTGCATAGCTTCAAAATAAATAGTTTGCATAACTTCTTGTTCAGCAACTTCTACACCCATATCGTGTGCCAGTGCATCGATAATAAATGTTGCTTTTACACTACGTACTGCTTCATCACGGAAAGATTCACGAAGTTCTTTAAGCTTTTCTTCGTTTTCACGAAGTTCTTTGATCTCATCTTCACTCATTTCACGAGCTTTTTTATTTACAGCTAGATCAATCTCTTGCTCAACAACAAATTCAGGAAGATCAAATTCTAAATTATCAACCAATGCTTCTAAAAGCTTAGGTTTTAACTCTTCATTGTAAAGTTTTGCAAGTTCTTCTTGTTCTATCGCTTTTTTCACTTCTGTTTTTAAAGTTTCAAGCGTAGCATCTTCTTGACCCGGAAGAAGTTTTTTTGCAAGTTCATCATCAATAGCTACTTCATCTTTTACTTTAATTTGATTTACTTTTACTTTAAACATTGCCTCTTTACCAGCAAGTTTGTCAGAACCATAGTTTTCAGGAAATGTTACAGTAATCTCTACTTCTTCATCACGTTTAACACCAATAAGTTGATCTTCGAAACCTGGAATAAATTGTCCTGAACCAAGTGTAAGTTCGAAGTTTTCACCTTTTCCACCTTCAAAAGCTTCACCATCAATAAAACCTTCAAAATCGATAACTGCAACGTCACCCTCTTTCATTTTACGATTACGTTTAATATCTACTAATGGAGCTTGAGATTCTGCAATCTCTTTAATACGTGCTTCTACATCAGCATCACTTACTTCTGGTTTTTTAAAATCTGGAACAAATTTCTCAACATCTTTAAGATCTATTTGTGGACGCATAGCCACTTTGATTTCAACATCAATTTTGTCATCTGATTTGTCAAATTTTGTAATACTTGGCTCACCAATAAGTGAATCATTTGCAATATTTAGTTCTTTAAGACCTTGATCTAACAGATCACGAAGTGCTTGTGCTTCTGCATCTTCTACAAGTTTTTGTCCATATTGTTTTTTAATAATCGCTACAGGAACTTTCCCTTTTCTGAAACCTTGAATATTTGCTGTTTTACTTAATTGTTTTGCAATTTTTTCAACATTTGCATTCACCTCATCCATAAGGATAGTTCCACTAATTTGAGCATTTGCGTTATCTATTTTGTTTGCTTTGATTTCCATCAATTTCCTTCGCATCTATATAATTTTGAGCAATAATACCAAAAAACTACTTTTTTTTCGATTAATTTTTACAGAGTTTTGGTTTAAGATTTAAAACTAAGAGCCATACCACACCAAGATCGATCATCACATCTGCAAAGTTAAATACTGCAAAATCAAAACCACAGTGCCAATAAACCATATCTACAACACCACCATAGATAAAACGATCATAGATATTGGAAAAAGCTCCACCTAATAGTATACCAGCAGGCAAAGCAAAACAAACTTTTTGTAAACGTATTATATAAACTAAAACACCTGCTACAAGAACAAGCTGGATATATTTTAAATATTCTGCTAAAAAAGCAAACATCGAAAATGCAACCCCTTTGTTATACACAAGGATAAGATCAATGCAACTTCCGTAATATCTATAACCCTCTACAAAAAGTGTTTTGATATTTTGATCAATAACAAAAATACCTGTAAGAGCAAAAAGGATAATTGCCCCTAGTCGAAGCATATGAGGACTAATCATTCAATGCTTTTTTAAAAAACGATACTAATGCTTCCATCTTCTCTTCCATAAGCTTTGCATTTTTACATTCAAGAAGCAAACGCAGTTTATTTTCTGTTCCTGAGTAGCGAATAAGATGTCTCATATTTAAGTTCTCTATCTCTTGTAAAAGTCCCTCTAATCCATCAATAGTATCAAGAGGTTTTTTAGTTTGTACATTAACATTTACTAGTTTTTGTGGATACAATGGAAATGGGCGTAACACTTCTGAAGCTGGTTTTGACTTTTCAAGAACCAAAGAGAGTACTTGTAATGCTGCAACAAGTCCATCGCCTGTTTTTGCAAAATCATGCATAATAATATGACCACTTTGTTCTCCACCAAAATTAATCCCTTTTTGTTTCATAACTTCCAAAACATTTTTGTCACCAACATTACTGCGATGCAACTCTAATTTATGTTTTTTCAGATAATCATCTAATGCTGCATTACTCATAACAGTAGCAACAATACCACCACCTTTAAGTAGCCCTTTTTGTGCTAAATGAACACCTAATGCTCCAAGAAGTTGATCACCATCAACCATCTCCCCTTGCTCATCAACCACAACAAGTCTATCAGCATCACCATCAAGTGCAATTCCAAGATCTGCTCTGTATTTTATTACATTGTCACATAACTCTCTTGTGTGTAAAGCACCACAATTTTCATTAATATTAAAACCATCAGGTTTATTATGTAAAACAATAACTTCTGCACCTAGTTCTTCTAAAACTGTTGGCCCAACTTTATATGCTGCACCATTTGCAGTATCCAAAACTATTCGCATCCCTTGTAAAGTTCTTTCAACAGGAAAAGAGTTCTTTAGTTGAACAATATAGCGACCTACCACATCATCAATTCGTTTTGCTTTTCCTATTTTTCTTCCTGTTGCTTGAGCCTCTAAAAGTTTTGTTTCATCAAAATAGATAGCTTCGATCTCTTCTTCAACATGTGCTGGAAATTTATCTCCATGTCCATCAAAAAGTTTAATACCATTATCTTCATAAGAGTTGTGTGATGCAGAGATCATAATTCCAGCATCACAACGCATATTTTCTGTAATAAAAGCAATAGCTGGTGTTGGCATAGGCCCAACTTGCACAACATCATACCCTACAGCCGTTAATCCACTAACTATTGCATTTTCTATCATATATCCACTACGACGTGTATCTTTTCCAACTAATATTTTATTTGTCACTGCGTGTTTTTTTAAGTAAATTCCCGCTGCCATTGCAACTTTCATAGCCATTTCTGCTGTTAAAAACGCACCTGCTTTTCCCCGTACTCCATCTGTTCCAAATAGTTTCATTTTCAATTTCCAAATATTTTTTACACCATTTTACCACCCTTTAACTTAATTTTAATTATCTTTAAGCTATTATTTCGCACTTAAATTTCCAAGAAGGACAAATTATATGGCAAATCACAAGTCATCAATTAAGAGAATTCGCCAAACTATCGTTCGTACAGAGCGTAATCGTTTTTATAGAACTCGTCTTAAAAATATAGTAAAAGCAGTGCGTTCAGCTATCGAAGCTGGTAATAAAGAAGAAGCTCAAGCAGCATTTAAAGTTGCAAACCAACAAATCCACAAATTTGTTAGCAAAGGTATCCTTAAAAAAGAGACTGCAGCTAGAAAAGTAAGCCGTCTTCACAAAGCTGTAAACGCTCTTTAAAGGCTAACGCAATTATGTTAGCAGATAAACTCAATCCGTTTATCAATCGCTATAATGAGCTTAGCGAATTGCTAAGCTCTCCTGATATCACATCTGACATCAAAAAGATGACAGAACTTTCCAAAGAACAATCTTCACTTTTACCAATTGTTGAAAAAGCAAAAGAGTATCATGCACTTTTAGAAGAGATACAAGACTCTAAAGAGATGCTAAGTGACCCTGAAATGTCTGAAATGGCTAAAGAGGAACTCAAAGAGCTTGAACCTCGTGTTCCAGAACTTGAAGAAGAGATCAAAATGTTGATGCTTCCAAAAGATCCAAATGATGATAGAAATATTATCGTTGAACTGCGTGCTGGAACAGGTGGGGATGAAGCTGCATTATTCGTTGGAGATCTTTTTAATGCTTACACTCGCTATGCAGATCTTAAAGGATGGAAGATTGAACTTATTTCAACATCACCAAGTGATGCTGGTGGATATAAAGAACTTATTGCTCTTATCAAAGGGGATCAGGTATATAGCAGATTGAAATATGAGGGTGGTACACACCGTGTTCAGCGTGTCCCACAAACAGAATCTCAAGGTCGTGTACACACTTCAGCTATTACAGTTGCAGTAATGCCAGAAGTTGATGATGTTGAGATAGAGATTAATGAAAATGATCTCAAGATCGATGTTATGCGCTCATCTGGTTGTGGAGGACAATCGGTAAATACAACAGACTCTGCTGTTCGTATTACCCATTTACCAACTGGCATCGTTGTAACAAACCAAGATCAAAAATCGCAACACAAGAACAAAGAAAAAGCGATGAAAGTTCTAAAAGCAAGGCTTTATGAACTTGAAATGCAAGAAAAACAATCAGAAGATGCAGCAATGCGTGCAGCACAAGTTGGTACAGGAGATAGAAGTGGACGTATTAGAACATACAACTATCCACAAAACCGTATCTCTGACCATAGAATCAATCTAACACTTTATCGCTTAAATGAGATTATGAGTGGTGGTTTACTTGATGAGATTATCGATCCACTTATTGCTGATACTCAAGCAAAAGTTGTAGAAGCAGCTGGTTTATAATTAACCTACCGTACTAACACGCAACTCCTGCGTGTTATTCTTCCCAAGTTGTATCAAATGTTTTTTTCACCCTGCCCTTAAACGTTATAGTTTTTTCATTTACGCCTAAATAAAGTGTATCACCACTTGTTGGATATACTTCTATATTATTAGAAACTTTCTCCTCTTTGTAGGCTCTATAAAAACATGCTGCCATTCCAGTGCCACAAGCCAATGTTTCATCTTCTACACCACGTTCATACGTTCTAACACGCAAGTTTCCATCCTCTTGTACCATTGCAATATTAACATTAGCATTATATTTATAACGCATAGCACGCAACTCTTCAATATCAAGCTGCGTTATATCATCAACAAATTTTACAAGATGAGGCACTCCAGTATTGATCAGCCACCAAGAGTTACCATTTTCTTCTATCTGAGTATCAATAATTTTTGGTGGAGTAAGCTCACTAAGAACCATACCACTTTTTGAAGTATTCTCCTCAACTTCAGCATGAATTACCCCTGCTCCAGTTAAGAAATCCATCTTCTGAGATGCTAAATCATGATTATATGCATAATGAGCACACGCACGACTTCCATTACCACACATATCTGCATGGCTTCCATCAGAGTTATAAAATTCCCATTCAAAATCATACTTGTTATGAGGTACAATAACAATAAGTCCATCAGCACCTATCCCATCTTGACGATGGCATAATTTCTTAGCTAACTCACTTCTATTTTGTTTGTTTGTATCATGAAAGATAACAAAGTCATTTCCGTTTGCACTGTATTTTGCTATATTCATATGTTATCCTATTTGTTATAAATTTTTTTGATTTTCTCCACAAAAAGTTCTACTTCATTTTGAAGATGTTTGAGATCTTGAGAATTATCTATAATCCATGTCGCACGCTTTTTTTTCTCATCAATAGGAAGTTGCGAAGAGATTCTTTGTAGTGATTCTTCTTTTGAATATCCATTACGTTTCATAAAACGTTCTAGTTGTATATCACTTGGAGCATATACTACTACACTCTCCTGTATAGGGTAGCTGTTATTTTCAAAAAAAAGGGGAATATCGATAAGATAAGGAAATTGAAATTTATCCTGAGCAATACTTTGCTGTTCAATCTCAGCACGAATTTTTGGGTGAAGATACTCTTCTAAAATTTTTTTTGCTTTTTGATGTGAAAAAATATACTTTCCCAATCTAGCTCTATCAACCTTTGTTCCTTGAATATATTCTGAACCAAATGTTTCTTCAACCCAAGATACAGAATTATCCAAAATTTTATGGCTAATAGAATCAGCATCAATAACACGCATTCCATTTAATGCCAACAAAGATGCTACAGTACTTTTCCCTGTAGCGATCCCTCCTGTAAGTGCTATTGCATATTTATACGCCATTAGTTTTTAATAATACCTAAATATGTTTTACGAACATCATTCCCCATTGCAAATGATGCTACATGAAGATCAGAATTATAATATTCTAAACCATCAAGTAAATCAGCACGCTGTAAAATAATATCTGCTGTTGGATGATACTCTTTTGAAGCAAAAAGTGCTGTTTGAGCTCTATCTAAAAAATATGGCATGATAATCTTTGCATATTTCCCAAGAATTTCTAACATATTTGTGCTCTCTTGTTTATTATCTAAATCAATATGATTCATAACAAACAGACCATCTTCTTTAAGAACTCGATGGATATGCGCTACTATGACCGGATCAAATGAATATTCGCAGATAACAACATCATATTTATTCTCTTGAATTTCTCTAAGGAAATCAATATTTTCTGAAATAACATCACAACTCACATCTGTATGTTTTTGAATCTGTGTAATTAAGTCACTAGCATTATTACTAATAACTAATACATCTTTTGGTTCTTTATGGGTTGATAATGGTACATGTACCATCATCTCATTATATTTATATTGTTTCATTAGTTAAAATCCTAAATCAGGTAGCATCTATACCTTGTAAATTATCTGAGATTTTATCATAATTGGATTAATTAAACTTAATATTGATATAATTCTTAGTATATTTAAGATTAAAAATAAAAGGTAATTCAATGGATTTTAATAAAATAAGAAAAATTTGTAGACCAGTTCGTATTGTAGTTGGACTTGCACTTATTACAACAGGTGTTATAACAGGAAATAAATGGTTCTTTTTAGGAGTTGTTCCTTTAATAGCTGGTATTGCAAACTTCTGTCCATTATGTATTATTACAAAAAAATGTGATCTTCCACAACAAGAGCAGGAATAATTATGAGCCAAATCTCGTATAAAGATGCAGGTGTTGATATTGATGCTGGAAATAGCTTTGTTGAAAATATCAAACCACTTGTTAAAGCAACAAAAGTGGAAGGTGTTTTAGGTGGGATAGGCTCTTTTGCTGGTGCATTTGAACTTCCACAAGGATTTAACGAACCAGTTATGCTTGCTGCAACAGATGGTGTAGGTACTAAACTCAAACTTGCTATTGATAGTGGTATCCATAACACTGTAGGAATCGATTTAGTAGCTATGTGTGTTAATGATCTTATTTGTAATTTTGGAACACCAAGTTTCTTTCTTGATTATTATGCAACAGGTAAACTTGATGTTAATGTAGCTACAAATGTTGTTGCTGGTATTGCTGAGGGTTGTAAAAGAAGTGAGTGTGCTTTAATCGGTGGAGAAACTGCTGAAATGCCTGGAATGTACTCTGAAGATGATTATGATCTTGCTGGTTTTGCAGTTGGTATTGCTGAAAAAAGTGAGATGGATAGAGTTTCTCTTGTTCGTCCAGGACACAAACTTATTGCTCTTCCATCATCAGGTCTACACTCAAACGGTTTCTCTCTTGCAAGAAAAGTTCTTTTTGAAAAAATGGAAATGAAGTTTGATGATGAGTTTAACGGTAAGCCTTTAATTGAAACGCTACTAGAACCTACAAATATCTATGTGAAAACATTTAAAGCACTTAAAAATGAAATTATAGCTATGGCTCATATCACAGGTGGTGGTATTGTTGAAAACCTTCCTCGTGTACTTCCTGAGCATTTAATGGCTGAGATACAAAAAGATGCGATTAAAGTACTTCCTATCTTTGAATTGATGAGCGAGCATATTGATAGAGATGAGATGTTTAGAGCATTTAATATGGGTGTTGGGATGATCCTCGTAGTTGAAGATACTAATGTCCAAAAAGTTCTTGCTACGGCTGAGGGTTCTTACCTAATTGGTGAGATAAAAGAGGGTCCAAGAGAGGCAAAACTCATTTAGTACTACACAATGTAAGCACAAGCGACATACGCTGTGCTTACAATCAAATTAAAAATTAAAATTTACTTGCGCACTAACACCTGTTTGTGAATGTTTAGTTGTAATATCGTTTCCTGCAAAGTTTTTATATGTTTGTGTTACTTCAGGAGCATAAGTAAAGGCCATATCAACTGATGTTTGTTCAGTAATGTTATATGTTCCCCCAACTGCATAATGTGATTCTACAATACCTGGAAATCCTAATAAATTAAATGTATTTATAAGTCCTGCCATATCAGCACCAGAAGCTAATCTTCCCATACTTCCTAATTTTTGCTCTGTTATAGGGCTTGATGCATAGTTATACCCTAAACGTGCTGACCATTCTTTAGTTTTATATTCATAACCAATAGAAACTACATCTTGATCATCCCACATAAAATCTTTATACCCTTCAGCATCTGACCATTTAATTTGCTTGTAATCAATTGCAATTGTATGTGCACTAATCATATAACTCAAACCAATACCCATTTCAGCTGGTGTAGACAATTTAGTATTTGTATAAGGTACACCAAAACCTGCCATTGCATTTGGCAATTGGTCCTTATAATCCATATCAATCTGTGATTTATAAATAGCACCCAATGTAATATTATTGATTCGGTAAGCTAACCCTATGTTATAGCCAAATTGCATATCCTGTGCAACACCTGAACCATTTTGACCACCACCTAAAGCTGCTGAGTTATAATTTATATCTAATGATCCATATTGCAATATTGGTGTAATTGCTACAGTAAAACTATTGATTGTATATGCTAAAGGCACACCAAACTGCATAAGTTGTAAATTTGTCACCATCTGATATTGTTGATCTGTTGAAGCTTGTGCATCTCTATAATCAACACCCATACCTCCTGTTCCCCACATACCAACACCAATGGAGAAACGATCATTAATTCTCGATGCTAAAGAAACTTCTGGAATCATACTCATATCAGCAGTACTAGTTGCAGAAGATGAACTTCCACCCATATTTGTAGTACTATTTGTATTTGAAACATCTGGCATAAATAAGGTACCACCAAATGATATTTCAGTCTCTTTTACAGATGTTATCAAAGCAGGGTTTGTTAAGGCAGACTCAGCTCCATGTGCTATACCAATACCTGTTCCTGCCATTCCACGAGCTTCTGCTCCCATTCCTGATAATGTCGCCCCATTAGTAGCATAAACTGATGTAGCACCTAAAACCATCATAGCACTTAATGCTAACTTTATATTATTTTTCATTGTATCCCCTTCTATTAAATAGTAATAACTATTTTTGTGGAACCATTATATGTGAATCGATGTAAAGTAATTCTTAAAAAAAATTATTAAAATATAATTTTTTATTATATCTATAGTTTCATTTTAGCCCTAAAATTTGTTTTTATTTTATTAATAATAATTCATCATTATATCAATAGAAATAAAGCTTATAGTATTTAATAAATAAATAATTACAATAAAAAAAACAGATATAACCTAAAAGATCAAGAGGGAAGTAAAAGATTGAGGGGGAGAGTAAAAAAGGTAAAAAAGGGGAGTAAAGCCAATAAAAATACGATGTGGAGATTATTAAACATTAAAC
>Ga0256843_1000200_pt1 | contig 52093 bp, 45 predicted proteins | sample AlvinellametaG_FD_191572 | JGI IMG/M metagenome (GOLD analysis project Ga0256843, IMG submission 191572) | Pompeii worm associated microbial communities from hydrothermal vent at the East Pacific Rise, Pacific Ocean - Alvinella | ecosystem: Host-associated > Annelida > Integument > Unclassified ...
AAAAGGATACTGCGTAATGTGCCTACTCTGCCTAAGCATAGCAGAAAAAGAAAAAAAAGACAAAAAAATACTCCAACTAAAATAAAAAAAATATAAAAAGAAAAAAGAAAAAAGAGAAGAAAAAATAAAACAAACAAGTTAGGGGTGAATCCCTTATGGTAAAAGTTGTTAGAAATGTTGTCTGCCCATTCTGTGGGACTTTATGTGATGATTTAGAAATATTAGTTGAAGATAACCACATAGTTGGAACAAGACACGCGTGTAGGATTGGAAACGCTAAATTTATGCACTTTGAAGGGGCTGTCAGATACACAGAACCATTGATGAGGGAAAATAAAAAAGATGACTTTAAAAAAGTTGATTATGAGACAGCAATAGAAGAGACAGCAAGATTATTAACAGAGTCATCCCTTCCTTTAATATATGGATGGAGTGCTACTGAATGCCACGCTCAAATGTATGGAGTTGAGTTGGCTGAATTAGTTGGGGCAGTTATTGATAACACTGCGAGTGTTTGACACGGACCTTCAGTTATGGCTTTGCAGGATGTAGGATACCCCGTCTGTACTTTAGGAGAAGTTAAAAACAGAGCTGATGTTATCATCTTCTGGGGTTCAAACCCAATGCATGCCCACCCAAGGCATATGAGTAGATATTCGGTTTTTGCAAGAGGATTTTTCAGAGAGAGGGGAAGAGAGGATAGGACTTTGATTGTTGTTGACCCAAGAGAAACAGATACAGCAAAGTTGGCTGATATTCATTTACAAGTTGAGCCACATAAGGATTATGAGTTGGTTAGTGCGATGAGGGCTGTATTGAAGGGCTTTGAATTGCAAGTGGATAAAGTTGCTGGCGTTCCAGCTGATTTAATATACGAAGCAGTAGAAGTTTGTAAAAACGCCCAATTCGGAGAGTTGTTCTTTGCTATGGGAGTAACGATGACAAGAGGTAAGCATAGAAATATTGACAACGCTATTCAGTTGGTTATTGATTTAAACGCATACACAAAATTCGGGCTAATGCCGATGAGAGGACACTATAATGTAAATGGATTCAACCAAGTTCTAACGTGGGTTACTGGTTATCCGTTTGGAGTTGATTTTTCAAGGGGCTATCCAAGATACAACCCTGGAGAGACAACAGCTAACGATTTATTGCAGAGAGGAGAGACAGATATGATGTTAAATATTGCCTCTGATCCTGGAGCTCATTTCCCACAGAAGGCAGTTAAGCATATGGCAAAGATTCCATTGGTTTGTATTGATCCTCATGAAACACCAACAACTCAGTTAGCAAATATAATTATTCCTCCGGCAATTGCTGGGGTTGAAGTTCCGGGAACTGCTTATAGAATGGATGGTGTCCCAATCCCATTGAAAAAGGTTATAGATCCTCCAGAAGGTGTTTTACCAGATAGCGAGATATTGAAAATGCTTATCAAGAAAGTTAAAGAGATGTTATAAAAATATTAAAGAATGTTGATGTTGAGGTAATAATAAAGTATATATATGAGAGAGACAGATTAGATTATTGGGGTGGGCGTGCAACGCTAACCATCTTTGGGTATCCTACATCCTGCGTTGACACGTCGTTGTGTTGGAGGGGAACCCGTAAGGGACCCTCCAACGTTTTATTATTTTAGACCGTTTAATTTATTTATCTATATATATTGATGTTATGGATGTTAAAAATATTTGGAAAAATAATTAAGAAGCAAGTTCTTTTTCAATTTCCTTTAGGTAATTATCTATTTTTCCGTTTATTTCATCAACTATCTCAATAGCCCTATCTAAGCTTTCTTCATCACATTTATTTAGAAGTTTTTTAATATCATCTATTCCTTGATATATTTCTTTTATTAATTTTATAACATCAACAACTTTTACTCCTCCACTTTCCATTAGCTCCTTGATTTTCTCTGACATTGTATCTATTTTTTCAGATATGTTATCTACTTCATCAGATAACTTATCTAATTTTGAAGAGTAGTTTTCAGTGTTTGCTATTATTTTATCTAATTTTTCTATTAGCTCCATTTTTGATGAGTCATATATTTTTTTAATCTTATCAGATATTTGATCTAATGCTTCATCAGATAGATCTACCCTTTTTAAATTTTCTAATTTAGACAGCACCTCTTTTAACATATTTTCTATCTTTTCATAGCTACTATTTTTTACAATTTCCAATATCTTATCTAATTTTTCATTTATCTCTTTTATTTCGTCCCCTCCACTTTCTAACCTCTCCACACTATCGCTTTTAACCTCTTCTTCATCACTATTTAAATCTGGCTCATTTTTATTGTTATTCTCTTCTTTATTGCTAGCATCATTCTCATTATCGTTTTCATTATTATCATCATTTTTATCGTCCGTTTCCGAGATGTTAGATGATTTTAGTTTATTGTATAAACTACTCGCAAGTTTTTCGAGATTTTTAGCCCTGTTTATTAAATCATCTTTTTGAATTTGGTTTTCAGTGGTTTCATTAACTTGTTCCATAAAAAACCACCCTAATTTTAACATTATATTAAAATATCAAAAGACACTAAAACAGTTTATTAAGATTTATAATAACTCCAACAAATGACATAATAACAACCAAATAAGTTAATATTTCAATTATGCCCAATTCTTGTTTAATAATTCTTTGATAGTTGTTGAAGGTATTTAGCAAAGAGTCCATATATTTTAATCTTTTTTTAAAAATATTGGTTTTTCTCTCGATATTTTTATGCCGTTCTTCGATTTTATTAGAAAACAATGTTGCATGTTGCTTTACATCTAAGAGTTCCATAGATACTTTATTAATTGATCTATTTGAACACTCTAATGAAACTTTTATATAATCTACATAATCCATATACTTCGTTAAAATATGTTCGAGTTCATACAACTCTACAACAACCACTGCGATTTTTTCATTGGTTGTCTTTAACCCATATTGAAGCTCTGCAATATAGGTATTTATCTCCGAGATTAGCGAGTCCAATTCATCGATAGCGATCTCTGAATTTATAATAGATGGATTTTTTAAATCAATCACACCCCTCCCCATATCTTGATTTGACATTTTCAAACCCCCACACATTTTATTATTTTTTATTTTTGAATATTTATTTTATTTAGTGATTACATTCGTTTAGTGTGTTATCTAAATCTAAGAGTAAATCTTTTAAACGTTCTTCCAGTGCAAGATTTTTCTTTGAGATCTCGGATAACATTTTTTTATTTGATTCTATTATTGCAGATGCCTTTTCAAATTCTAACATTACTTGATTTGATGCATCAGAATTAACTGCTTTTAACTTTGTTATTGTTTCATCTAATTTTGATATTGAAGCAGAATGTTTTTCAATTTCCGAATTTAAGTTTTTTGTTATTTTTTTAATATTTTCGATGACATGTGTCAGATTTTCCAGATTTTCAACAAACTTTTCAAGAATATCAGGATTTAAGCTTCCGCCATTTCTATATCTTTCCAATATTTGATTATATTTTTCTTCTACAATATCTAATGTTTTTTCTACATTATCTAAAACAGGGTTCAGTTGATTTATTAAATTAGCCATATCTTCATTTCCCTTTCTAAAATTTATCGCACTGTTTAAAAGATAATTTATTGATTGATCCAGTTTTAAAGCGATCTCTAAATCTAAATTTTTATAATCGGTTTTATTTGTATTTGTATCGTCGTTCATCATTAGCACCTCCCCCAACAATAGTTCATGTATTTTAATTTTATTTTTTTATTATTTTTAATTTTATTCATAATCACTATAATCATTAATTTTATACATTAAAATTTTATATATTAAATCAAATATCTAACTATAACTCATATCATATTACCGAATATATAATTCATTTGTTAGATTGTCGATTTTCGTATTATCTTTTTAAATTTTTGTAAAATTGAGCCCAAAAAATAAAGAATATATATCTCCTCGTTAAATACTATTCCAGTGGGACAATTCAACTTAACATTTAATTAAATTAAATATAATCTAAATATAATTACATCAATCAAATGCAGACAATAAAAATTATAAAAATACTCCTATATATTTATGTCGCATAAGGGGGGAGGGAATATGAATTTGACTGTAAAAGCAAAGGTCTTGATGATAATTTTCACATATGTAATTTTAATAATATTATTTTCAATTTTAATTCTACATTCCTCTAACTTAATGGGAATGATAATCGCTTTTAATATCTTAGCAATAATAACAGCAGGGATCTTTATCTTCTTCATGAAAAAAACAGTATTTGATCAACTTAACGAACTTGAAAGGGTAACTAAGGAATTTGCCGAAGGAAAAACAAACATAAAGAGAAATCCAAAAATAAAGTTTAACAAGAATGATGAGATAGGGAAGATATATTATAACATAAAGTATGTATACTTCAACTTTAAAGAAAAAGTGGATGAAATCCAAAAAAGCAGAAAAGAATTAAGAAAACTTCTAAAAGAAATAGAAAAAGTAATGAATGCGATTGTTGAAGGAGATCTTACTGCAAGGATGGATGAAAGCGGAGAAAGAAACAGGGTTCAAAAGATCATCAATAGGGCGTTAGATAAGTTATCGATGATGGTATGTGAGTTAACAAACACCGTTGTTAAGTTAGAAGATGAGATCAAAAGAGCTAACGAGGAAGTTGAGAAATTGAGAGAGACATCAGATCAGATCGCTGATGCAGCACAGCAAGTTGCGGTAGCAGCAACGGATCAATCAAATAAACTGCAAGATCTAACGCAGGAGTTAGAATATACTGCAAAACTTTCTGAAGAAACTTTAAAGGCCTCTGAAGAGGGAGTTGTTGCAATAAACGAAGTAGAAGAAAAATCGAATGAAGGAGTGAAAAATGTAGAAAATGCTATTGAAACAATGCAAAGAATATCAAATGTTATTGATGAATTAGGAAAGGCACTCGAAGAGTTAGGACGAAAGAGCCAAAAAATCAATGAAATTACTGCTTTAATTAAAGATATTGCTGAGCAAACAGGACTTTTAGCTTTAAATGCTTCTATTGAAGCGGCAAGAGCTGGAGAGGCAGGAAGGGGCTTTGCTGTTGTTGCAAGTGAGATCAAGAGTTTAGCCGAAGAGATAGGAAAATCGGTTGAAGATATAAATAGAACAGTTGAAGAAATAAGAACTGCCATTGAAAAGACCATTGATTTAGGATTAACTGGGAAAAACGAAGTTGATAGAGGAGTTATTGCAATAGATGAAGTTAACAATGCATTTCTAAAAATAAAGGAGGCAGTAGATAGAACCAAGGAGGTTATAGATAACATTAAAAACGCTGCAAAAACCTCAGTAGAGAATGTAGAAAAGTCATTAAGAGATGTTCAAGATATTGCTTCAATCTCTGAAGAGTTTGCTGCAACTGCTGAAGAGTTAACCGCCTCAACAGAAGAACTCAATAGTGCAATTTCAGCATTTAGAGATATAATTCTCGACTTAGAAGAAACTGCCAAAATTGCTTCAGAGTTGTCAAGACGATTCAAAGTTGACAAGATCTGTAAAGTAATAAACAACAAAACATAACCAAGAAGGCAAGACCGAAAGTATGATAAATATGCTTTAAACATATATAATAAGCAGAGGGGCTAAACAGTAATATAACAATAATAATGCCCTTAAAATATAAAAATTTTAAAATATTCGAAATCTTTCCAATCTATTGTAGGGGGGAGGACATTATGGCAAGAAAACCGAAAGAAGTTGCAGTATTTAATGGAAAAGGAATCTTATTAAACCAGTATACTATGAAAAATCCTGTCCTAAAATGGGAAAAATTAGATATTATATTATATGAAGATAAAATAAATTTTATCTTTCCTAATAAAAAAGTAGAAGTAGAGCTCCAACATGTTGAAGATGTAGGGGCCGAACTTCCAAGAAGAGCAATAGAGGTTGCAAAATCGTCATTGGAGGATATAACTTATCATTCATCTATAACATTCAGACCTCCAGAATCAGACAAAACAATGGTTGGATTTGCCCCTGAAACATCCATATATGGGAGAAAACCGATAGAAAACTTTCTTAGAAAAGTATTTTACGTTCTTTTAAATAAAAAAGAGATAAAAATCCAATATGGAGCAATAAAAGGAGGTAGTATTGATCCAAATGTTAAGTGGGAGGATGGGTATTTAATATTCGTTCAGAGAAAAAGTGCCCTTTCAAGTGGGGAGATCTTGGCAGTAGCAGTTTTAGAAAATGGAAAACCGAAAATATATAACTTATTTTCCAATATAGAATCAATACGATTAAAAACCAAGTTAATAAATGAAAATGAAGAAGCAGAAGTTTTGGAAATAAAACAGATAAAATCAAACGAGACAATAACATCCTACCTCTACATTGAAAAAAGAGAACGACTCTTTGTTTTAAGATACATAGCCACACTTACAAAATATAAAAACACCGTAAAAGACCTACTTCCAAAATCGGAAGATGAACTAACCTCAGAATTCGCAGCAGAAAGTTGGTCTGGAGAAAAAATAAAAAGCGAGGTAGAAAAATTAAGTCCCGAAGAGCAAGAAATACTGATGGCATTGTATACAGGAATATCCCCTTTAGAGTTGCCAAATATGTTAAATATGGACGTTGATGAAGTTGAAAGAATCCTTGATGAGTTAATAGATAAAGGGTTATTAAATTTAGTTAGAATCAGAAAAGAGGTTGAACTGTCTGAAAAAGGTAGAGCAGTTACTAACTATATCGTAACTAATTTCTAACTTCTCTAATCTCTTTAAAATTTTTAATACCGTCTTTAAATCTATATTTCAATAATATTTGAATATTTGTTGACGATAAAAGAAAAAGCAAAAATAATATATACCAAAAAAATCATTAAAAAGTAAAATTAGCGTTAGTAAAATTGAGGTGGTAGGAAATGGCAAATATTGTAAAAACGCTGGTAGTGGATGACTCTGCATTTATGAGAAACATTTTGAAGAAAATATTAACTCCAACTGGAAAGTTCGTTGTAGTAGGGGAGGCATCAAACGGGAAAGAGGCGATCGAAAAAGCGAAAGAATTACAGCCAGATTTAATAACTATGGACATTGTAATGCCAGAAATGGATGGGATCACTGCAACAAGAGAAATAAAAAAGATACTACCAAACGTTAAGATAGTTATGTGCACATCAATAGATCAGGAGAAAAAGGTTATTGAAGCAATAGAAGCAGGAGCTGATGGATATATTGTAAAACCATTCCAAGCACCCAAAGTTCTTGAAGAGTTGAATAAACTATTCCCTGATTAAATAATCTTCTATTTATTTCTATTTATAAAACTTATAAATAAAGATTGAAATTATAGTCCGAATAAAAATTGATATATTGGCTTAGATTTGAAGATTTGAAATAATTGTAGAATATATAAAAAATTATTAAGATAACGTGGGGGTTTATTAATTAACATTTAGGAATGGCAATATACGAATAGAGACATATAACGAGGAATTATTGAACATTAAAATCAGATCAATGCGTGAGAACTATGAAATACGGATGTGTAGAAATATCTCCGAAATCTTGGGAGGTTATTGTAAAAAACATTATCGAAACAACATTGGAGGATAACATGCAATCTGATAAAGTTATAGGACATTTTGACTTGGAGGGGTTAAGTAAAATAGAAAACGTGGGGAAATATGCATCTGAAAAGGCAATGAAATTTATCTCAGATATGACTGGATATTCTGCAGAGTTAAAGGTCTTTAATATTAGATTAATTACTCCAAAAGAAATAAAAGATGAATATGGGGAGGATAAAAAAGTATTCACAAAAATTGACTTTACTGGAGATATTAATGGAACGGGTGTTTTAATATTCTCTGAAGATTCAGCAGTAAAGTTGTCAAAGGCCATGCTTTCAGGTATGGGAATGGAATCAGACACCGATGAAATGGATGATATGAAGATCTCTGCTATTAATGAAATTTGCAATATACTAATATCTGCATATGTAGATTCATTTGCTAATTTTATGAATACATCATTAACGATGTCCCCACCTACATTCATTGTAGGATCTGGAAAAGAGCTATTAGAGAAGATCTTTAATGAAAATAAGATAGATGATGACGATATAATTATGGCATTCAGATCTACTCTACATATATGTGAAGTAGGAACTGGCTTTGATGTATTAATCGTCCTACCGCACGAATCAGTAAAAATACTGTTCGATGCAATAAGCAAGGGGGAGGTTCAGGACAAACTAAGTGTAAAATATGAAAATTAATAGTAAATATCCACAATAAAGATATGAGTGTAATAATTTGCTAAAATTTTACAATTTAACTTTTATCTTAAATGAAAAGTTGTTAATGTGATAAATATGAGCTTAATAAAGCCAATAAATAAATTAATTGAACTTGGAAAAGAAGCTGCCGAAAATATGGCAAGATCTTTTATGGAACTAACCGGGGAAAATGTAGAAGTTTATTTTTTAGGTTTAAGGTTTGCTCTTGTTGAATTTATCCCAGAACAGTTCGGAGATGAACCATACAAAGCCGTTAGAATTGATTTTAATGGAGTTTTAAGTGGAAAAAGTTTAATATTGCTTCCAGAAAAGGATTCTGTAAAATTAGAAAAGCTTATGCTACTCGATATACTTTGGGACAGCATGGTTAGTAAATCAGAACTCCCCGACTATGACGAGATGGAAAGTGCATTAATAGGAGAAGTTGGCAATATCGTAATCTCTGCTTTCTTAAATGTTTTTGCCAACGAACTAAATGGGGTTATTGATATAACACCCCCAACATTTATAAAAGAACTTGGTTTTACAATTGTGGAGTCCCTTATTACAGAAATTGCTGAAAAAACAGATATTGTTATGCTATTTGATACAAAAGTTGAGATCGTTGGAAGATTTCCAATAAAATGTTATCTAATAATAGTAATTGATCCTGACTCAATAAAGAAACTTGATCAAATCGTTTAAGTTGGATAATTTTTTTATCATATTATTTTTATTTTTTACGATTCTTAATCTCCTAATCGTCTCCATTATGATTTAATTATGATCTTATATTTATAAATTCATAAGTAGATGATGTCAACCTAAAACGTTATACTCAAATATATGGATAAATCAACATCATTTAACCATTTTTTAATATTGACGATTAGAAAAAATAAAAAAGATATAACAATAAACACAAAAACATGAAAAAAATAACAATTATAAAAAATAGTGGGCCCAGCCGGATTCGAACCGGCGACCTTCGCCTTGTAAGGGCGACGTCATAGCCAGCTAGACCATGGGCCCTCAGCATCAATAAGAATCTAACTTCTCATATATAAAGTTTATGGTTATCGGTGAAATTATGAACATAGATTTGATCTATTCAAACCAGTTAAAAAATTTTTTAAAAGATAGAGAAGAAATCATAACAGACAGCAAAAGAAAAGATAAAAGATCCTTTAAACATTTCAAGAAAATTGTTGAAGAAATAAAAAACAGAGAAGGAAAAGATAAAATTGTCTGTGATTTTACTGAATATAATCCCCTACATAAAGGGCATAAGTATGCATTAGAAAGAGGTAAAAAATATGGAATTTTTATTAGTGTATTGCCAGCCCCATTGGAAAGAAGTGGAAGAGGAGTTCCTTATTTTTTAAACAGATATATAAGGGCAGAGATGGCAATAAAAGCAGGAGCAGATATTGTTGTTGAAGGCCCACCTATGGGAATTATGGGCTCTGGGCAGTATATGAGATGTTTAATAAAGATGTTTTATACCTTGGGAGCTGAGATAATTCCAAGGGGTTATATTCCAGAAGAAACGATGGAAAAGATTATTAATTGCATAAATAAAGGTTATCACATACGTATTAAGCCATATAAAATTATTTGCATAGAGACAGGAGAGATCTTGGGAGAGAGGTTGAACATAGATAACTATGTGATTGCCTCAATGTCTCAGATGATATACAAACTCAACAGAGAGGGTTTAAAATTTCATCCAAAATTTGTTTTTGTTAAGAGATTGGAAGGAATCAGTGGAACTAAAATTAGAGAGGCAATATTTAAGGGAAAATTTGAAGAGATCAAAGATATGCTTCCAGAAACTACGTTAGAGATTTTAAAAGAACTCTATAAAAGTGGAAAACTAAATGATTTAATATTAAAAAGATTTGAAAACAGGATCTTAGAAACTGCTAATGAATCCGATCTATACAGATACTTACCGAGCAATGTTGCTGAAATTTTGGAGAGGAAAAGGCCATTCAACAGCATAGAGGAGATAAAAAATTCCCTACCATATGGATTCTCAAGGCATTTTAAGGAGCGTCTTTTATCTAAATTAGAAGCACAAATTCCAAATGAGATCTTATCAAAATACATAAATAACTATCCTGCAAAGATAAAGATACTTGCAGTGAAACTTTAAGAAAAGTTTCATCAAAACGACTGGGCATTAAAGGAACTTTCAGTCCCTTGATGTCTCTTAGTATATTAATAAATAAAATAACAATAATATAGTTGCTTATAAATCTTTATGAAAATCTTATAATTTCCACTTTAAATAAAAAGCAAAACTTTTCAGATATGAATTTCAATAGAAACTAAATTTTGGGGAGAAGTATGCAAAAACAGAGATTCTGCTTAGACACAAGTGCTTTTACCGAACCGTCAGTTAGAAAAGCATTGGGAGTTAAAACGATCACTGAATTAACAGACAAGGTTATGGATCTGATAGCAGAGGCAAGGATAAAGTTAAATATCTCATGCCATATCCCATATCCAACTGTCTATAATGAACTAATGGGGTTTTTAGAAAGCGAGAACTGTCCCAAAGATGTTATGGTTAAAGTTGATACATGGCTTGTTAAAAAAACACCAAACAGATATGAAATAAAAATTCCATCAGAGATTTTTTACGAGTATGTTAAGGACTTGAGGGAGAGGATTAACAAAGGGATGAGAATCGGAGAAGATCATATAATAAAAGCCACAGATATGGTTTATGAACTGTCTAAAAAACATCCAGAGATGAATAAAAACGAGATCCTAAATAAAGTCCTTTCAAAAACAATAAATACTTTTAGAAATAAATACAGAAGTGCTTTAAGAGTTGGAACTTTGGATAGTGCTCCTGATTTGGATGTATTACTTTTAGCTAAGGAGTTAGATGCAGCAGTAGTAGCGAGTGATGGTGGAATAGAAAAATGGGCTCAAAGGTTAGGGTTGAGGTTTGTTAATGCCTCCGACTTTCCTTTTATGCTTGAAGAATATTTAAAACATAATGATCTACACTTTGGTAATAAAAAAGGAAGATAAAATAAAAACTCATATAAAACTTCAAGTAAAAAATAAAATAAAAAGTAAGAAGTAATAAAAAGAATTGAAGATTATAAAAGAAAATAAAATTATAACCGTTATCAATAAAAATATTAAATGATTAATAAATCATTAGAATAAAAACAAAAACTAAAAACTAAAAAAGAAAACAAAAACAACCAAAATAATAAAAACACGTTTAGGGATGGTTATGACGATACTTTTGATAAGAGGAGATAGTTATGAAAAATTAAAGAATGCCTTGGCTGATGTTGATAGACATGCAGAATTAACGATTATTGGAAAGCCGAAAATTATTGTGCCAGAAGCAGCTGACGAGATTTTAAGCCATATCTTGGGAGAAGTAAAGAAGCCATGTAAGACAGCATGCTTAGCAAAAGTCGCTGAAAAAGCACCCAAGGCAATAGATAAGATTAGAAAGATCCATCCTCCTGCCCATATTGTTGTGGTTAGCGAAAGATACGGAGAGGTTTATTATAAACTGTTAGATGACTTTCCAAAACTGCCTGTATTGAAAGGATACTATAAATCAAAGAAAAAGGAAAAGAAAAAATAATATAACTCTATAAAATTACATTTTTATTTTAATTTTGAGATGTGATTTATTGTTATATCTTCATTAACATATTTTTATATGCTTGAAATAATGTTAAATATTAATTGATATTCTAATAGATAATATTTTAAATAAATTTGAGAGATAAATAATGATAAATAATAATGATTCTTCCAATTGTGGGGTGATTTAATGGATTTAGAAAATTATCCTACCTTAGTTGAAATAAAAAACAGAAAAGAAGAAATGGTAGAACTGGGGGAACACAAACTTAGAAAATTAAACGATCTTAGGATAAAATTAAACGAATTGAGATCAAATGATTCTGAAAATTTGGAAGAGATCGCTGAACTTGAAAACGAAGAAAACTGCATAACCTCAGAACTCCTAAAACTTGACCTAAGTATAAAAATATTGGAAGTAATCGAATTTATCATAGAAAGCAATATATTTGAGGAGTATTGGAAAGTAATAGAGGAGAAAATAAGTTATGAAGAATTGTTAAACATCGTAGTTGAAAATGGATTAAGCGTGAAAAAAACATGCATGGAGTTGTGTAAAATTGCAAATATAGATGATAAAAAAATAATAAAAAAGATTCAGTCCCTCCCAGATGATTCAGAAGAAAATACAAAAGATGATTCGATACCACAAAATAAATATTTAAACAAGATTGTTTCAAGAATAAGTAAACTAAAAAGCTTTAAAAGCAATTTAGATGATATAGTTTCAGATATAATTTCCAATATGAGGTGATTAAATGGAAAAAGTCGAGCCAGTGAATTTTAGAGAATTGGATAAAAAGATAAAAAAGTTCTGGGAAGAAAACAACATATATCAAAAGGTAAAGAAAAAGAATGAAGGAAATAAGGAGTTTTATTTTGTTGATGGTCCTCCATACTGTTCTGGAGCTATACACTTAGGGACTGCATGGAATAAGATAATTAAAGACACTTATTTAAGATTTAAAAGAATGCAGGGATATAATGTTTTAGATAAGGCAGGATGGGATATGCATGGATTGCCAATAGAAGTTAAAGTTGAAAATGAATTTGGAATAAAAAATAAGAAAGAAATTGAAACAAAAATTGGTGTAGATAAATTTATTGAAAAATGTAAAGAATTCGCTTTAAAACACAAAGAGATTATGGAAAATCAATTTAAAAATTTGGGAGTTTGGTTGGACTGGGAAAATGCATACATGCCAATAACCAAGGAGTATATGGAAATCGGCTGGTGGAGTTTAAAAAAAGCACATGAGAATGGGTTGTTAACTAAGGACTTGAGGGTTGTCTATTGGTGTCCAAGATGTGAGACAGCTTTGGCTGAACATGAGGTCAGGGGAGAGTATAAAGAGGTTTACGACCCTTCTGTCTATGTAAAATTCAAATTAGCAGATGAAGAAAACACCTATGTTGTTATTTGGACAACAACACCATGGACTTTAATTGCAAACTTAGCAGTTACTGTTCATCCTGAGTATGATTATACCTATGTAGAAGTTGAATTTGATGATAACAAAAAAGAGGTCTGGATTATTGCTGAAAAGTTAGTTGAGGAAGTTATAAACAAAGCTAAAAAAACTCATAACATCAAAAACTACAAAATAATCAAAAAAGTTAAAGGAAAAGAACTTGAGGGGATAAAATATATCCACCCATTGTTAGAGGAGAACGATAAGCAGAAGGATTTTGCTAAATTAGAAAACGCTCATACAATCATCTTAGGAGAGCATGTAACCTTAGATGGAGGAACTGGGTTAGTCCATACTGCCCCAGGACATGGAGAGGAGGACTTCGAAGTTGGTAAAAAATACAATTTGCCAATCTATTCCCCAATAGATGATGAAGGAAAATATACAGAAGGAAAATGGAGAGGAGTTTTTGTTAAAGAGGCAGATGTTGAAATAATCGAAACATTAAAAGATAAAGGATTGCTAATATATGCTGGAAAGATAAAACACAGCTATCCACACTGTTGGAGATGTAAAACCCCTCTCTTGTTTAGAGCTACTGAGCAGTGGTTCTTAGAAATATCAAAGATCAAAGAAAATATTATAGAGCATGCTAAAACAGTTAATTGGATTCCTCACTGGGTTGAAACAAGATATATAAATGGGGTTAAGTTTGTCGGGGACTGGAATATAAGTAGGCAAAGATACTGGGGAATTCCTCTCCCTGTTTGGGTATGTGAGAAGTGCGGAAAATATATAGTTGTGGGAAGCGTTGAAGAATTAGAGGAAAAGATGATAAATAAAGATGAAGTTGGAGAGATCAATGATTTACATAAACCAACAGTTGATAAAATAAAGTTGAGATGCGAATGTGGAGGAGAGATGAAGAGGGTGGGAGATGTTTTAGACGTTTGGTTTGACTCTGGTTTGGCTCCTTATGCATCAATCGGAATAAAAGAACTTAAAAAAGCTGACTTTATAACAGAGGGGCATGATCAAGTTACGAAGTGGTTTTATTCACAGCACGCTCTTTCTGAAATAGTGTTTGGAGACGTTCCCTATAAAAAATGTTTGATGCACGGCTTTACCTTAGATGAGAAAGGAGACAAGATGAGTAAAAGTTTAGGAAATATCGTTAATCCGGATGATGTCGTTGAAAAATATGGGGCCGATTTGTTGAGATTCTATTTATTAAGCGCAAACAAGGTTTGGGAGGATCTAAGGTTTGTTTGGAGTGAGATGGATGATGTTTTAAGTTTATTTAATACTTTATGGAACGCTTATATGTTTGCAGTTAATTATATGGTGTTAGATGATTTTAAACCAGATGAAAAATATTTTAAATATTTAAAAGATGAAGATAAATGGATTTTAAGTAGAGTAAATACAATTGCTAAGATAGCAATTAAAAATCTTGAAGTTCCTTACTTCCACACATACACATGGACATTAAAGGATTTCATATTAAATGACCTAAGCAGATGGTATATTCGATTAATAAGAGATAGAACATGGAAAGAAAAAGAGGATGTTGATAAATTAGCAGCATATCAAACACTCTACTATGTATTATTAAAGTTAGCCACAATATTAGCTCCAGTAGCTCCACACACCGCTGAGGCAATGTATCAAAATCTAAAAACAGATGATATGGAAGAAAGTATATTTATGAATAGGATAGATGTTGATGAAGAGTTTATTGATGAGGAGTTAGAGAGAGATATGGCAATAGTTAGGGATGTAGTTGATGCAATATACAGAGGAAGGGATAGAATAAAATACACTCTGAGGTATCCAATAAAAGAGATAACCATTGCTGGAAGCGAAGAGGTTAAAAAAGCGGTTGAGAAATATTCTTACATAATAAAAGAGCAAGGCAATATTAAAAATATCAAATTTGGAGAAGTTGAAGGTAGTAAATATATAATAAAGCCAAATTACAGAGAGTTAGGTAAAAGATACAGAAGCGAAGTTCCAAAAATCGTTAAGTTGTTAAATGAAGTGGATCCGAAGGATCTAATTGAAAAATTGAAAGATGGAAGTGTTGAATTGGGCGGATATGAGATAAAGCCGAACTATGTAGATGTAAGATTGGAGATTCCAGATTATATATCAGGAGTTGAGTTTTCAAAGGGAACTGTATTTATAAATACTGAAATTGACGATGAGTTGATAAAAGAAGGTTTAATGAGAGAAGTGATTAGAAGAATTCAATCGATGAGAAAAGATATGGATCTAGATATTGAAGAAAAAATCAAAATAAAAGTTGAAGGAATAGACATAAATGAATTCAAAAATATCGTTGAAAGGGAAGTTAGAGGGCAATTTGTTGAAGCATTAACTCCTGATTACGAAAAGATTTGGGAGATAAAAACACCTAATGGGGAAAAATATACTGTTAAAATTTCAATTGAGAAGAATAAATAAAAATAACCAAATAATTAAGTAAAATAACACATATTTTATGTTTTTTAATTTTATGTTTTTTCTAACTTTTTATATTAACCCTATATCTTCTCAATTTTTATCTGCCTTTTATTTTAGTCAGTTAACAATCGTAATTATACTTATTATTAGTTGTTGCTAAATAAATCAGATGAAAAATTTTAACAGTTTTTTTAATTTAGAACTCAATTTCGTTAACTTTTTTTTTAATAAAAACAAAACGTTTATTAAAAGTTGATGATCTATTAATTTTCTTCTATAAGTGGTTTATAACCCACAGTTGTTGGATACTTCCAATAATCAGATTTATTTGTAAAGAGACCTATGATTGAATATGTTCCGTTGTATACTTTATCATAAGCCCCAACACCATAATAAATAACTCCATTGAAAGTTTTTGGTTTTTCTTCAGTATAAGTAATTGGTTGAATGTTTTCTGCTCCAACTATTGCAGTAATGTCATTTACATCCTTTAAAAATATCCAGTCAACTGTAATGTTTGTATTAGATGTTTTATTTTCTGGAGGTAGGGCGTTTATGGATATTGGATACAAATCGGGAATATTTTTATTTTCACTGTAGTTATATTCAATATTTAACGAATCATTAAATATCGTAAAGTTCTCTACACTATCATTCCATTTTATAGAATATACGTAAAATTTGTTCAAATATTTATTCCCATCTGGAACATATGCCCCCGTATTTCCTACCCTCATGTATAAATCCGGGCCCCATCCCCAATTTCCAAATATTGAAGTATTATACATATCCCAACCAACTCCATTATCAATATTTAAAGGATTAAAAAATCCAACTCCTTGTGCATGTAGTAGAGTAAAATTTGCTCTAAACATTAATTCATAGCCCTCTCCATAAGTGTCTTTTGAAAATACACTCGAACCTGCTCCTGCTACTACTGTCAACTTACTATTATTTATTAAGATCTCTCCAGATTCATTCCATTTATCTGGATCAAAGTAATCAAAATTATCAAATAGGATAAAGGTATTTTCTGGATCTTCTCTATCTACGGGGGTTGTTGAGTTATATAGAAGATAGATATATTCTCCATTAAACAATTCTTTTCTATTTGCCTTAACCCATATTATAGAGACGTGATTATTTCCTTCTCTCCACGTCTGAACCCAGTAAGGTAATACAACATTCCATCTCCCTGTAGAGGAATTTAGTCCGATTATTCTTATTTCTGTTGGAGAATTTTCATTATACATTCTATTGTAATTAAAATTATCATCATTTAATATTATGCAAAATGTATGGTTTTTGTCATCATTTGGAAAATTATTCAATATTATTTCTCTTCCATACTCCCACTTGTAGTAAAATTTATTTAAATAAACATAAGGATCTGGAATTCTCGAGAGCTTTACTTCTTTATCTATTTGGATATTTTTTAACCCAACGATCTCTCCATTATGTAGTTTTTTTATATATTTTAACTCAATATTCCCAATAACTCTTATTTTTAAGGGATCGTCGGTAGGTTCTATATCAAAGGATCCAACATCAAATGTAATGTTCGAAGAGTTTCCAACTATACATTTTAAAGATTTATTGGTTTCATTTTTAATAAAGGAGGTTATATAATCTACTGCAACTTTTGCATCTGGGAAAAACTTTCTACTTTTCATTATTTTATAACTCGCATTAACAAAAGCGTCTTCTACAATTTTATTCATATCTCTATCTATTGTGTTCTTCACGTTTTTTTCATATAAACTAACTTCTTTTATCTTTATTTCGTCTTCTACCGCTTTGGTTTGATAATTTATTGTAGAGTAGAACACTGCTGAGACAACAAACATCAACATAACCAAAATTATCGCATTTTGAGAGAAATACATAGTTTCTCCTCTAATTTTTATTTTTATAGTTCATTTTATAATTTATTGGTTTATTATTAGCTAATCAGAAAAACTATGATGAAGGAAGATACAACTTTATCTTAGATGAGGTAATATTTCTTGAAAGATAAACAGGCATGTGAATCTTGTAGTTTATATAAGTTGGACAGTTGTAAGCATCAGTATAGTCGAGAAATCGATCTTTGGATATGTTTATTGAGTTTTCATCCCCATAAATCACATACCATCCTTCACTCCTATTTAGTGTTAGTATGGCCAAAACATAAAGATTTGAGGAGATATTTCCACTTGATTTATTTATCAAAAGATTGTTATCAATATATAAGAGGTAATGATGAAGGGGAAGTTTACTTTCAATTAATCTTCTTGCATCATCTTTTTTTCCAAAATAGTAGAGAAGAACCGCATCCTGTAATGTTCCATCATTTGAAAGTTCTTCCATTGCTGAGATTCCCTTATCAAAGATATAATCCTCTTTTACAATATTTACATAATTATTATTATGTTCAGTAATTGAAACAGTCCAATAAGCCATTCCTACGAGTAATATTGCCGTTCCTATTGCTAAATCTATACTATTAATCATGATTTCACCATTATGGTAATATTCCTTGGAGATAATGTTAAATAATAATAGGATGCATCGTTTTCCATATTTATTTCAAAATTCACAGGTAGTGGGGAGCTTAATATTCTAATCTCATTAACTCCTGTTTTTAAGTTGGGTGTTATATCTATGGAACGAAACATGGAAGTTAATGGCTTCTCATAAATATAACCATTAACAGTAAATATAACATCAGAGGCCGTTAATCTAACCTCTGGCTCTGGTGAAACGTAAGGTCTAACAAATACCCAATCAATGCTTATATTTCCATTCTTCTCATCATCATTCGTTGGAATATAACCGTATGTTGTTGAGTCGTCAAACCTTCTTGCGTAAAATGCAATTGGCAACTCTCCTGTATATATATTTGAGTATATCATTTTATATATTTCTTCTCCATCGTGATCTATTATAAAGTTAACTGATGTTTTTCCATTCCTCTCTATCTCATAAGTATTCCATGTGTTATACAAGCTTAAATCCTGCAATACTATATAACTATCATGATCTTCATCAGAGACAGAGGACTCTGCCCTTAAATATTCTCCTCCCCAGTGATAATTTGTTATAACCTCTCTGTTATAGTCAGTGCCATCTGGATTTAATTCGTAAAATCCAGCCCACTCATCATATTTTTTATGAAAGTTAGCGTGAAATCTTATGGCAGTGTGATCGTTAAATATTTGGTAAGTTATGATATGAGCATCATCCTTCCCATTGTTATAGTAGTTATAGTCCAAACTTAAATATACAAACGGCATTCCATTTGCATAAGTGTCATCTAAAAACAATGGGTTATTAAAGTTGTATTTCCATTTAGTAGTGTCTATCTTTTTTTCAGAAAAGTCATCAAAGAACATAAATGTTTTTTCACCATTTGCTGTGGTTTTAGCATTTGGATTTCCATAGAGCATATATATTATCTTATGCTCATTCGGGGCTAAATTTACTTTAACCCATGCAACGGTATGGTGTGTATTTATTGTGTTTGGCTCTATCCAATAGTTCAACTCATTTCCGTTTTCATCAATAAATCTCACATCTCCACAATCCTCCCTCATTTGATTATTTGCAATATACTCCTCTGAATCAAACACCACTTTAACATCATAGTTATCTAAACTCTGATTTAGTTGATTAATTATAACAATAGGGGAAGCGAACTTCCAATCTGCCCACTGTGCAAAATTATTGTTTTGGGAAGTCATAACTCTTGCAGAAGCGGATGTTATTTCGCTGTTTACTTTAAAGTAAATGTGATCACCCTCACATCCATAAAGATTAAAATTATTTCCAAAACCCATACCTGTAATTTTTGGAATATATGCGTTTTCTGTAAAGTAAAGGATATTATCTCCTGATATTGAAAGAGAAGATGTTGTTGGAGGGTTGTTGTATACGTTAGAGTAAATTGTGAATGTTTTAGTTCCAAATGTAAAGTTAAGTTCTTGAAGACCTGTGTTTTTTAAGTCGTTTGAATAGTCGCTTAATTCATCATCGTATATATTTGGATTTATAATAAATTGAACACTACCGTTGAATTTGGAGAAGTTGTTTAGAGGATCAAATGTTTTCTCTTGGATATTTAGATCATTTAAAAAATCTCTATAATATAAATCTACATAATACTTTCCAGGAAAGGAACTACTCTTTATAAAAAAATCCTTTAATAAGATTGCTTTATGGTACTGCTCCGCATTTTTTTTCTCCTCGACTCCTGTAAGCAAATTATAACTATAAACTGCATAGCCAATATAAAAAATACTTAAAAATATAAATGCGATGATTATTGCTTCATAAGTAAAAACATAACCTCTCTTAGATGTTAGCTTTTTTATCATACATTGCACCTTTTGAATTTTTAATAACATTTAATTTTATTAATATTTTTATCCACATCAAATTTAAAATTAACGCCACAGGAAAGATGATGAAACTTACTACATCATGTATTAATTTGTAATTAAGCATGTATGAATATTTTGCAATTATTATCATCCTGATTATGTTTGACATATTTATAATAAAAAGTCCAAACAGGGCATATATTACTTTATATTTAATAGGAACATCTGGCGTTCCAAAGATGTATCCCAAAAATAACGCCATCTCCAGAGAACATGTGCACGGTGCACTAACACTTATTACTGTGCTTTTTATCACTATCGTGTTGGCGTTATAATAAGAATCAGTCAAATAAGCTAAAATTAAAGCTAAAATGAGGGATAAATGATCTTCAATACCCTTTAAAACAGCATAAAATATTAAAAAGTATACGAGAAATCTTATCAGGTAGATAAGATCTTTATTTCTATTTTTACCCATTTAACGCCCTCTTTGCTTTGTAGATATTATCCAGTGCTTTATTTTTTGCAGTGATCGTGGCATTTTTGGATGTAATCTCTGCAGTGTTAGATCCATTTACAACTGATTTCAAATAATAAAATCCAACTGCTGAAGCTACCACAACCACAACTGCAAGTAGCAATGCCAATTCCAACGATACCTGAGCCCTATTTGAAAGTATTTTCCTCATTTCAACCCCCTTAAAATATAGAAGATACAGAATACTGTCGAAACAATAACAAGTATGTTAATGTAGTTTGGTATTGGAACACTATGCCATCTTACATTTCCAACGTTTACTATCTTGCTTCGTGAATCGGAGAGTCCATTGTTATCTACAACAGTTAATATTACAGGATATGCACCTTCTTCTTTATACTTGTGTATGATAATAGGACTACTTGTAGTGTTTTTTGTTCCATCTCCAAAATCCCACGTGTAATTTACGATCTTTCCATCTGGATCGTGAGACAGCGAAGCGTTAAACTCTACAACAGTTCCATTTACCTTATAAGTAAAGTCAGCAATTGGAGGATATTTAGGATTTGGATAAATAACCACAATCTTTGAAACGCTGTCTGTTAAGTTATTATCACTCTTAACAGTTAAAGTTACAAGATATGCACCTTCTTCTTTATACGTATGTATTGGATTTTGCTCTGTTGAATTTGTTCCATCTCCAAAATCCCAATACCAAGACACGATCTTTCCGGGGTTAACTACCGAGAGATCGGTGAAATAAACTGTATTGTTGTTTTCAGTATAGTTAAAATCAGCAATAATTCCTGTGAGAGTTATATATTTAGAGATGGAAGAACTTAAATTATAGGCATCAAAGACCGTTAGTTTTACCAAATAATTTCCTGGTTTCGTGTATTTATGACTTACAGTCGGGTTTGTTGTAATCAGTTCTGATCCATCTCCAAAATTCCAAACATACTTAGAAATATCTCCATCTGGATCATAAGACAATGAAACGAACTCTACATTTTCATTTATCTTCGGTGTTGTTGGGTAGTAAGTAAAGTTCGCAACAGGTGGCCTATCTATCACACTAAAATTAACTACAACGGATCCAACTCCTCCTAATCCATCCCAAACCGTTAAATTTGCAGTATAATTTCCAACATCAAATTGATGATAAACTACTTTTAACTCATTTGAAGTATAGTTCCAGACCTCATTTCCTTTAGAATCATAGACAGTTAAATTAAATCCGTAGATTCTTGCCATTGGAGAGTTAGGAGGGATTGTATAATATCCAATTAAACTTCCATCATAATCATATTCAGGTATTATTCTACCGCTATCAGGATCGTAGCTATTCAAAGGATTAAAAGCAATCATGGCTTTATAACTTGCAGGATTTGGATAAACGTATAGTTCAGCATTTGGATTTTGATTATCAATAATATATACTTTTTTCATGTTTTCTGCGGTATCTACTTTCATGTAAATCTCATAAACCCCCTCAAAATTATATTCATGCGTGAAAGAGTATGGGGAAACTTTTGGTTTTATTTTTTCCATTGAGCCATCTCCAAAGTATATATAATGTATTTTATAAGTATAAGACGCAGGTTCCATTATTGTTATATTAATTGGATAATTCGTAGGTGCTATTGTTGGAGATGCATAAATCTGTGGATAACTACTATATCCTCCAACACCTATGGGTGGAGGAATACCAACTTCAACATCTCCCCTATCATTTATAATAAACACATGAGGATAATATAATCCTTTTGAAGAATACCTATGTGTGGGGCTTTTTTCAAAAGAACAACTACCATCTCCAAAGCACCACATTATAAATATGGGATTTCCATATGGAGAACAATCAAATTTAACATTTTCATTTACATTAACCTCAGTTTTGTCAGCAGTCGCGGTTATATCTACATAATATCCATCTCTCAACTTTATGTTCAATTTTGGAGTTGAGATCACATCTGAGTAGTAGTACAAATTAACAGTATGGTTCTCTTTGTTGTATTCGTAATTATAAGTGGTTTTATCATGAGTTGGGGAGGGATAAAAATTATACACTGTATTTCCAACATCATCCACAACTATAAAGTTAAGAGTATCTGACTTCCACCAACTACCCCGCCCATAACTCATCCAGAAAAATGGCCACATAAACGGGAACTTATACTTATGATATGATGGAGTAAAAGATGATTTGTACGTATAATCGGTTTCAGTTCCATCCCCAAAATCCCATTTCCAATACAATCCCCAAGCTCCACTCATGTCAAATTCTATGGTATCATTAACTCTATAAGTTATTTTATAAGGATCCACATAGGCATTTCCTGAATTACTGTTATCTCCACCAGAACTATTATATACATAAGTATATGCTTCTCCATCATAATGAGATGGTCCTGTAACCCAATAGATATATCCTCCTCTCGGTCTTTTAACCTCTATCCCCTCACTTAAATAACCAACCATCACATCTCCAGAATCATCAACAACTAAGACCCTCGGGGAATAGAATCCGTAAGTAGTGTAAGTGTGCTCTGGAGCTCTTTCAAAAGAAAAGGTTCCATCTCCAAAACTCCACATACAAAATATTATATTTTTATTAGTTGAAAAATTAAATCTAACTGTATCTCCTTCTACAATTTCATCTTTGCTAACATTTACAGTTATTGGTGTAGTATCTACCCTCAAACCGTAAAAATTAACGTTGATTGGTGTTGCAGAGTAGTATTTTATTATGACAGTATTACTGCTACTGTTATATGAAACATCCCAGTTTGTTTTTGAATTCGAAGAACTACCATTAAATATATACGTAGTTCCAGAAACATTTCCTACAATAATCCAGTTATAAGTTAATGACTTTGGATAGAACGTATTATTTAGATAACCACACCATGCTACTGGATAAGGAAAAGGGAAATCATAGGTGTGAGTTATTGAGACGGGGGCGTTATAATCTGTTTCAGTTAGATCTCCAAAATCCCATTTTATATGCCCATTGGTTAAGATTTCATTTGAAAGTGTATCAAACCCTAACGCAGTAAATTTAAATGTAAAATTCCCTTCTTGTGTTATATTCATCGCATTGGGGTGGATGTAGATCTCTCCATTGATCTTACATATAAATCCTATTAAAATAAGGAAGAGTAGTATCCTAATGAGTTTCATAAATCCTCACCATTTCGTATATTGATAAAATATATAACTGCTTTTTTTTGATTGTCTGTCAGATTATCTTTTTACTTGATTTATTTTATATTTATTAACGTGTTTTTTGATAATGTAATGTTATTTTTACCAACATTTGCAATTAATTCAATTTTATTACCTACATCAACACTTGTGTTTACTACATCTCTTCCTTCTATTTTAACTCCATCCTTCTCTGGGTAGAAGATCACATACGTCTCTCGGGAAACATTTATCAGTTTAGTGGAAGCCCTTATAGTATAAGATATGTCTCCAACGGGCTTTAAAGTTAGCAAGAGAGTTTCATTCTCCGAATAGGATAGCATTGCATAGTTTTCAAAAGTATCTACAACAGCGTAGAGTTTATTTGCAATTATTGCATTGGTTGAGTCGCTTGTAAATGTTAACTCACTTTCATATAGGAATAGAGAAACAATCATCAAGAACATGAAAGCCAATATAAAATCAACAGAGATCTGTCCTTTTTTTCTTTTGATGAGATACATTTCTACACACCGCGGATTGAATGGTTATTTCTTCATATTTTGGCTATTTAACTATACTCATAAGATCTCTATCTCTCATTTTATATATCAATTTCTATATATTTATATTTTATACATCTCAACATGATAACTCAAACTTAATTTTTACTTAATTTTATTTTAATTCTTAGTTAAGAGTTATTGGAGATTTTTATATTCCAACCTTTAAGATAGATGTTGTTTCTTTGTAGTTTATAGATAGTATAATAATTTATGAGTGTTAAAACATATAATTATTATTGTATTATTAAGCCCCAAATATTTATGCATATATATTGGTGGAAATATGAGAAAAGCTCAGCTATCTTTGGAATTAATCTTACTGATCTTTGGAATAATCGTTTCAGGAATAGTGATTTCCTATTATTTAATAGATGTTTCCAATAAACAGCAAGATCTTGGAGATACCACACAACATACAAAACAAATAACTTACAATTTATTTGGATCAATAAATGGAACTAACAAAACCACATCTCCGCCCTTCTCAATCACAAACAGCAGTGAAAATACAAGTGAATCAACAACATCTAACGAAACCGAGGGTTATGCAAAAATAACTTTTGTTGGTGAATCACAACCATCAACAGAATACACCACCTATGATGGAATTGGTTATACACCAAATTTAAACGTAATAATTAGTGGAAGAAGAACTGTTGTAATAAGGCCAAAAGGAAGCCCTAATGAAGAATATATACTCTACCCAATAAATGGAACGCTCACTTATTCAAACATTGAATTTTGGGCTCAGGGAAATCATATATTAAATATTTATAATGTAAAGGAGGTTCCAAGTGATTTATACGTTGATTTTATTATAAAAGGAGCTCCTATTCCTCAAATCATACTATTAAAAGATGTAAAAATTGCTGGAGGAGTTAGTGTAGATTTTGAGATATATGGCGGAGGAAATAAGACAGATGCAGAGGTTGATATAGTTAACACAACAATAAATAGTTTAGATTTAAACAATATAAGAAGAACTTCTGGAACTATCTACATAAATATTGAGGGGAGTAATATATCAAACCTGAATGAAGATTACAGGGGAAGAAATACCATATATTTAACTATTTCGAATAGTTGGATCGACGGAAAGTATATTTCACACTATACTAAAAAGATTGAATAATTCCACTTTTTATAAATTATCTCGAATTTCGTGGAAAAAGGTATATATATTGGTTAGGATATATATAACAATATGGGTAATGTCTAACAAAGGGGGTGATAGGTTATGCCCATCCTTAAAAAAAGAGGTCAACTTTCTTTAGAGTTTGTATTACTACTTTTTGGAGTTATTGTAGCAGGAACTTTCGTAGCTGTAAATTTAGCTGATCAAAATCCTGCTTATCTTGGAGATAGTGCATCAAAGATTAAAAAAGAATCATTAGGTTTATTTATCGGAAAAGGTGTGAATTTTAGCTCAACAACTACTGTAAACAGTTCGGGATATGATAAAAATAGCAGTTCAAATATAACAACAAATATAACAATAAACGAAACTGAAAACATAACAACTGAAATAAATAATAGCATAACTAACGATACAAGTCAGAATATAAGCACAGATAATAATACAAATGAAAACCTAACAACAAACGAAACCATTAAACTTCCAAACTTATTCATAGAAAACTTATCTGTGGTAGAGAACGGTAGCGTGATCGCCTGCCATTGCTTCAGAGAACGAGTTCAAAATAATGGAGAAGACACAAACTTACAAAACCGATTCCAACACAGATGCGGAAAATGTAAAAATGGAACAAATGTGGATATAGTGGCAGTTATTGGAAATAACGGAACAGCAAACTGCAATTTGTTCCAAGTGGTAATGTATGACAATGATGTTCAAATATATAACAACACTTTCCAAAACCTTAATGTTAATGAGACCCTAACAATAACTGTTCCATATGAAATATCCACATCAAAAGGTTGCAAACATCAAAATAAAGGAGAAAGTCAGCAAAACCAATATAGAGGATGCTGTTGCGAGAGAGTATTTAACCACACAATTACTGTAAAGGTTATTGCAACCAACGATTCAAATCCAGATGATAACTCAGCAAGCGTTGTAATATCAATAGAGAAAGAAAATGGATGTAATAATTGTAATGGTAAAGATAATGAAAATACTACTATAAATAATACATCAACAAACATTGCCAGCGAAGGAAGTGTTGCTGATTATTTATATATAAAATTCAATGGAAATAGTAATGGAATCATAACCTCTGATATAATTCCAGATGGACAGCCAATATTCGGAGATTTTGGAACTATTAGAATTAAAGGAAAACATGTTGGTAAATATAATGCAAATGGCGAAATATCTGGAAAAATAATAATAAATGGGAATGGACTACTTTACTTAGGAAATTTAAGCACAATATATAAACTTGAATTAAAACTCAATGGAAACTCAGATAATGATGTTGATTATACACTAAAAGTTCCAGAAATTGTATATTTAGATGCCGGAGTTATAAATGGTAATGCAGAACTTAACTTAGATGGTATAACTATCGATAGCATGTATGTAGAAAGAGTTAACGGTAATGCAAACTTAGACCTATCAAATGGCCATATAACAGTTTTAGAAATCGACAAAATAAACAGTAATGCAAATGTAAAAATTGAAAATATGAAGATTGACGATCTTAGTATTGAAAAAATAATGGGAAGTGGAGAGGTTATTATAACAAACTCTGAAATAAATGGGATATATTACAACTACTTAGAGATAGACAAATACAATTACGAAGATTGGAGCTAATAACCTCTCTATTTTTATTTTTTTATTAAGAGGGAGTATTAATATATATAAATTAACAGTTGGAAAGGTATATATAATTTCTCTTTTCATATATCCCTTATTATTTGATAATATTTGATTATTTTTTATTGTTGTTTTTTTATTATATGTTAAAAATATTCAAAATTTTTTGCGTAGATTAAAGGTGATCTATATGCGTGTTGGAATTATTGGAGCAGGTTTATCGGGATCTATCTTTTATAATCTAATGTCAAGTAATGGCTTCAATATCGATATATACGATCCATCATTAGCACGGGGGTGTAAAAGCGTAAATTTTATATTTTCAGATAAAAGGGACTTTTTAATTGTGAAAAAAGTATTAAAAGTGGCAAATTTGGATATAAACGATTATATTGTTAAAGAAATAAAAAAGGTTAATGTTGATGGAGACAATTATCGTATATCTAAGAAGGTATTTGTGATTAATAAATTAAAATTAATAGAAGATTTAACACCAAGAACTGCAATCATAAACAGGGAATTCAACCCAGTTTTAAGGAGATTCACAACAAAAGTTATCGACAGTGGAGCTGTTGTTAAAGAATTCACTACTGATGCCGAAACAAAATTTTATGATCTAATAGTCGATGCATCGGGTTGTGCAAAAGTTCTTCAAATGTCCAATGAGTCCCAGAAATACAAAAATGACATAAGAACTTGTCAGTTTTTAATATCTTGCAATGATAAAGATGGAGTGGATAAATTTTTTATCGATGAAATAAAAATACAGAAAGGAAAACCTATGATTGGCTATACTTGGGTAAATCCAATTGGAGATAATTTATATCACGTTGGATGTGCATACTATAAAAACGATTATGAGCTTTGGAATTACTTAACGAATTATGCAAAAAAGTTTTTTAGTGGAAAATGTAATCGAGTATGCAGCTGCACATCCAAAATAAATGGCAATCTAATATCTGAAAGTTTTATAGGAGGAGTTTATGAAAAAAGATGCTTAGTAGGGATAGGAGAGAGTATTGGTTTAACATCTCCAGTTGGTCAGGGAAATGTTTATGCAGTATACTCTGCATATATACTTTCAAAACTATTAAAAAAATATGATGTCGATGAAGCAATTATTAAATACAAAAATCATATCATAAAAAACTTTTCCGAATTAGATACCTATAAAAAGTCCGTAAAAAATTTTAACATATTAGGAATATCCAAATTTCTAAAAACACTTTATAATGTACCAACAACAAAATTTATGAAAATACTTATAAAATCAAAATTTTAAATAAAATAAATTTAAAATAAAATTAATAGGGAGGGATAATTTTGCCATTAAAATTGCTAAAAGAGGAAGAAGGATTATCTCCAATGCTTAGAGAATTTAGGAGTATAGTTGATAAAGAGAGAATAAATAGTGTTGTATTTATTGGATCTGTTGGAGTTTGTCAGCCCTTTGCTGAATTGTTTTATTACGCTATAAGAGACAAAGACGGATATTTTATTCCAAACGGGGATTTATCAAAAGTTAAAAAACTTATAGTTGATGATAGCGGAGTATCAATGAAAAAAATCAAAGAAATCCAAAATACTGATGCGGTTGTATTGTTTGGGGGTTTAGCGATGCCGAGATATGGTGTTGATGTTGAAAAAATCAAAAACGTGCTTAATCTATTATCTCCGAAGTGTGTTATTGGTATTTGTTTTATGAGCATATTCCAAAAGTCAGATTGGGATAAAAAAATAAACTTTGATTATCTTATAGATGGGTATATAAGAGCCAAAGTATATACAAAAGAGAAATAAATGGGTGGAAATTTGACAAAAAAAGTAGGTATTGCAGATACAACATTTGCAAGAGTGGATATGGCCTCTGCTGCAATAAAAAAGTTGAAAGAACTCTCTCCCCACATAAAAATTATTAGAAAAACAGTTCCAGGGATGAAGGATCTTCCTGTGGCGTGTAAGAAGTTAATAGAGGAGGAGGGTTGTGAAATTGTAATGGCATTAGGAATGCCTGGAAAAGCAGAAAAGGATAAGGTCTGTGCTCATGAGGCATCTCTCGGATTAATGTGGGCTCAATTAATGACCAATAAGCATATTATAGAAGTTTTTGTTCATGAAGATGAGGCAAAAGATGAGAAGGAGTTGGATTGGTTAGCGAAAAGAAGAGCTGAAGAACATGCCGAAAATGTATATTATTTATTGTTTAAACCAGAATATCTTACTAAAATGGCAGGTAAAGGGTTAAGGCAGGGTTTTGAAGATGCAGGACCTGCAAGAGAATAAAAAATTGCTTAAAGTTTCCAGTCAATATTTAAGAGATCTGAATATCTTTCAAGAACTCTTTTTACATATTCATCTACACATTCCCTATTTTCAAACTTTTTAGTCCAATATTCGTTATTAAATTCTTTTGCAAGAGCAATTATCAAATCTTTAACTCTTTCACTTTCTATTTTTGCAGGGTATCCAATTTTTTTATTATAATTGCAGATCTCTCCATATAACTTCACAGTTTCCTCAACAATATCCTCTATTCCTAAAAGTTCTCTAACTAAATCCTTTAAAACTGGCTTTAACCACTTTCTATGGAATCTACAAATTCCAAGATTTTCTACCGTGAGTTCTAATTTTATACTATCAACAACTAAATCCGCTAATTTTTCAGGATCGTTAAATTCTGGCTTGTAGTATGTTAAATACCTCCCCTGAATTACAAATGGCATAAAAAATCCGGGAGTCCAGTAAAGGTTTGGAGCAATTTCTCCCCAGTCCCCAAATGGAACATAAACTGCCACATCATTAAATTTCTTTCCAATCTTAGCAGTTCTATTTTTAAATTTCTCGTTTAATATTTTTGAAGCTTTTCTCTTTCCAAGGGAGAGTATTTTATATAGTTCATTCGAGTTCTCTGCCAATTTGTACATAAATGCTATTGCCTGATCGGCGTTATGCTTCGCTATTTCTTTTATTTCCCCATTCTCCCCTTCTATAATTCTTTTATGATCAAAAATTGGCTTTTTTATACCAAGTTCCTCTTCATTCAGTAGTTGTAAATCCAATAGTTCAAAGATCCATGCAGTTAGATTTCCGATCTCGATCGCATCAAATCCGAGTGCATCTGCTGTTTTAACAACCCGATCTGCTTCATAAAGGTCAAAAATCCCCAATAAAGTTCCATTTGCCGAATATGGTTCGTAATCCATTTTATTTTTATTCCTGTATTTTTTACACAAAACAGGACATGGCTCTCCACAGTTTGCCCATTTTTTTGGTTCTATTGCCTCTTTATTAAATGTTTCAAGATAAAATTTCAATATTTTTTCCAAAATTTTCTTTCTGTCCTCTACACTTATGTATGGCATCCTCCAATTGAATATTGGAACTTTTTCTTTATATAAAATCCAATTGTTCCCAAAAGTTCCCCCTGTACCTGTTTTTTCATCATATCTGTATTTACTTGTATGTTCTAAAATCACTTTACTCATTGGCTTTTTATAATAGTTTTCCACGATTTCTTTTGCTTTATCTTTATCTTCCTTGTTCTCATCTTGATTTCCAAAAAATACGATTCCCATTATGTTATGTGCCCTATAAAGAACTGATCCTCCCCCTCCTCTCGCAGCCCAGTCCTCCGATCCTTCTACAAACTTTCCTCCCCTAACGGTCTGTGAAAACAATCCGCCCATATTCGTTCTTTTTGACGCCTCTCCAACAACTACGCTTCTTAGGTTTTTATCTTTAAAAAGGTTTAATATGTATTCACTAACATCATATACAGTTTTAAGTTCCTCCTTCACTTCTATAAAATCAATTCTCAAATTTTCTTCATTTTCTATAACCATTATTGATGGCTTTTCACATCTTCCAATGATCGCTACATTATTCAACCCAGTGCTTTTAAATTGATAGCCAGCTCCTCCCATGGATGAGAAGTAAAATCCATCCCAAAGTGGAGATCTAAATGAAAATATCAATCTATGTCCCCCAACAACTGGAAGAACTCCACGTCCAAAACAAAAGACATTTTTTTCATCGTAAGGATCGTATTTCCACGTTTCAAATTTATTGTGCCAGTAAAGTCCCCAACTTATGGGCAAAAAAGTTTTTTCTATAATTTCAAATTTTTTCGTTGTTGCGTTTATTAAAACATTTTTCATAGTTTCACAACCCTTTATTTTTTACTATTTTTTATATTGGGTTATTTTTTCATTTTTATAGCCCTAAATTTTATTTTTGAAGTTTTAGTATTTTATAAGTTTTGTTAACCAATAACGGTAAACATAATATTTAAATATGAAATCATAACACATTTCATCTGATTGCTTAGGAGGGATAGTATGATAAAAAAACTAACTCCTATAATTGCGATATTAGCCATAGGAATAGCCATCTGTGGATGCACCGAGCAAAAAAATGAATCTCAGGAGCAGGAAAAGATAGTTTTAACAGTTTTTCATGCAGGAAGTTTATCAGTCCCTTTTGAGAAGTATGAAGAGATGTTTGAAAAAGAACATCCAAATGTGGATGTTGAGAGGGAGCCAGCAGGAAGTGTCGCATGCGTAAGGAAGGTAACAGAGTTGGGTAGAAAAGCTGATGTTTTAGCTTTGGCTGACTACTCTTTAATTCCAGAAATGATGATGCCAAAGTATGCAGATTGGTATGTGATGTTTGCGAGAAATGAAATCGTTTTAGCATATACAAACAACAGCAAATACAGTAAGGAAATAAACTCTGAGAATTGGTATAAAATATTAGAAAAGCCGGATGTCAAAATAGGGTTTTCAAATCCTAACGATGATCCTTGTGGATATAGAACCCAGATGGTGTTAAAGTTAGCTGATCTCTATTACAAAGATCCAACAATCTATGAAAATTTGGTTTTAAAATACTCAAATCTAAAAGTTAAGGAGGAAAATGGGAAATATATCATCATAGTTCCAAAGGACTTTAACGTAGATACCAATAAACTCTTTGTAAGAAGTAAAGAAACAGATCTTCTCGCTCCATTAGAGGCAGGAGCTTTTGATTACCTCTTTATCTATAAGAGTGTTGCTAATCAGCATCATCTAAATTATATTGAACTCCCAAAAGAAATTAATCTTGGATACTATAACTTTGAATCCACGTATAAAAAAGTGGCAGTAGATATAACCTCTCAAAACAAAACCATTGTTGCAAAACCGATTGTTTATGGAATTACAGTTCCAACTAACGCTCCTCATAAAAAAGAGGCAATCGAATTCGTTAAATTCATATTGGAGCATCCTGAGGTTTTAGAAAACTGCGGTCAGCCAGCAATAACTCCTGCAATAGCAAAGGGTAATGTTCCAGAAGAATTAAAAAATGTAGTTAAGATCGAATAAATTGTTTAAAATTGCTTATATTTTTTATTTTTCTGTTTTTTCTTTTTTATTTGTTATTTTATTTGTTATTCTTATCCATTTAAGAATCATTAAATCATATTTTCCAAAAACTCCACATCTTTTATTAGTTCATCTATTTTCTCTTCTTTTGTAATTTCTTTTTTTCCCAATCTTCTATCGTCAATTTCCAAATTAAACATTCCTCTATATCCACTATCTATAAGAGTTCTTACGTGTTTGGAAAAATCAATTTCCGATTTTCTCAGTGGAAAGTGATCCTTTTTATTAACAACCCCAGAGATGTGAGTATGTTTTATATATTCGAGAGTTCTTTCAAAAAACTCATCTATGTAGTGTTTAGCATGTGCAAAATCCAGGGTCATATTCAATAATGGCTCATATTTTTTTAAGATCCACTCCACTTCTTTCGGATTCCAACCGATTCTATTAATCCTCTCTGGCATGTTTTCAAGACAGATTGTAATGTTTTTATTTGTTGCAGTTTCTAATATTTTATCCAGATATTTAAAAAATGCTTCAAATTCCTCATCTGTTGGTGCTCTGCTTGTTGGTCTTCTTCCGGGGTGTATAGTTATTAACTCACATCTATAAAATTTTGCCAATTCAATACTCCAAAGTGTTTCTTTTAAAATCGCTTCTCTAATGTAGGGGTTTATAGATGAAGGATTTAACTCGATATGAGGATTATGTAAAGCAACATCAAACTTCAAAAATTCTTTTTTTAAATCAGCAATATAGTCAAGATCGAATCTATTATCCCAAAAATCCGGATTTTCAGGAAAAAATTCAATACATTTAAGCCCAATATCTCGAAGTATGTCAAAAATCTCAATCATAGGATAATCCCAAAAAAACAGGGTTGAAACACCTATCCTCATTGTTTCCACCATCAAATTTTTATACTTAATAACTCATTTTAAACTTCTACATATTTTAACCTTCCCAAACATTTTTAAAATCTCAAATTGAAAAAATTAAAAATAAAAATTGAAAATTAAGCAGTTGGTGATTGAAATATGAGATTTGAGGTTATTGATAGAGGATATATGGATTTGATAATCGTTAAAGATTTTTTAAAATATACTGGGAAAGAAATAGAGCCATTATGGGCATTTAAAAACTTCAATGTCCAAAAAGATAATATAGTTGCTTTTAGAGGGAAAATTGAAGTAGATCAGGAGCATATGAAAGACCTAAAGGATGTTAAAAGGGAACAACATATAAAAACCCCAATAAAATCTGATGATTCTATAAATTTTATAGTTGAACATTTCGATATTATTGATCTAAAAACTACTTACTTACGGCAACGACTTCTGATCTGTATTGCCAAAGAGATTATAGAGAGGGAGTGTAATAAAAAATTAAAAAGAGATGGGGATGATCTATACTACAACAACAAAAAACTATCCGTTTCTATTGCATGTAAAGGAATTATCTCTTCAAAGATCCATTTGGGAATAAACGTTAAATCAAAAGGAGTTGAACATGTAGAGATCATCGGTCTTGAAGATTTAGGAGTTGAAAATATAAAAGAGATTATGATAAAAATTGCCCTCTCATATATTGATGAGATCAATAAAATTGAAAAAGATATTAGAAAAACGCTTCCAATTTAAAAGTTAGGTTTATAAATTTAATTTATTTTTGTTTTTATTTTTCTTGATCGAATTCCCAGTATAAAGCATCAAAAAGCAGTGCGACAGGATAAGAAATTCTTTCCATATAATCTGATGCATAAGTTATAATTTTATAGACCTCCTCTGGAGTTTTTGGTTTGTATGTTGGAATCTCGCATACATCTAACAATTTTTCTATCCACCTACCCATCGGTATCTGAGCAGGAATTTTCTCTTTAAGCTCTCCTCTATGGCTTATTATTAACAACGTTGGAATTTGAAACGTCTTATATAATGAAGCAATAGCATTTATCGAGTTTCCAATTCCTGAGTTTTGCATCAATATGGCAGTTTTTTTTCCAGCCAAGTGAGCTCCTGCACATATTCCAAATGCTTCCTCTTCTCTTGTAGCTTTTATATGAGTAAAAGCATCTTTATTCTTATCTATCAGATTTAACAAATTTTTTAGATTCGCACATGGAACAGAACAGATAAATTCTATTCCAGAGTCCTTTAACGCGTTGTATATTGCCAAGCTACCTTTCATAACCTTTCACCCAAAACACCTTTTCTTTCTACTTGCCCTTATATATCTATTTTTCCATTTTTCTTTTTTGAAATAGATCGTAATTAATATATATCACGATACCATACTCATTTTTATAATTTTACCAAATTTTTATATTATAAGATATTAAAAGAGAGTTAATTTTCTTATAAGAAAAGTAGATATTGGAGGTGTAGAAATGAAGGCATTCGAATTTTTAAGAGAAAACAACCACAAGGGTTTAACGGTTGTATTAGATAAAGGCCTACCCCCAAAATTTGTGGAGGATTATTTAAAGATCTGTGGGGATTATATTGATTTTGTTAAATTTGGATGGGGAACATCAGCAGTTATAGATAGGGATGTAGTTAAAGAAAAAATTAATTATTACAAAGATTGGGATATAAAAGTTTATCCTGGAGGGACACTATTTGAATATGCCTATGCGAAAGGTAAGTTTGAGGAGTTTTTAGACGAATGCCACAATTTGAAATTTGATGCAGTGGAAATCTCTGACGGTTCTTCAGATATTCCATTGGAAGATAGAAAAAAAGCGATAGAAAAAGCGAAAGATTTTGGTTTTACTGTTTTAACAGAAGTTGGTAAAAAGATGCCTGAAAAAGATAAAAAATTAACAATATGCGATAGAATAAACTTAATAAATTTTGATTTAAATTCTGGAGCAGATTATGTGATAATTGAAGGAAGAGAGAGTGGAAAAGGTATTGGGTTATATGATGGAGAAGGAAAAGTTAAAGAAAGTGAATTAGAAGAATTAGCAAGAAGAGTTAATGTTAAAAAAGTTATATTTGAGGCCCCACAAAAAAGTCAGCAAGTATTTTTTATTTTAAAATTTGGAAACTCAGTTAACTTAGCAAATATCGCTTTTGATGATGTTATTAGTTTAGAAACGTTAAGAAGAGGACTCAGAGGAGACACTTTCAATAAAATTAGCTCAATTTCTAAATAAATAATAATAAATAATCAAAATAAAAAGTGGCGTCAGTTCGCCCATCAATCATCACAGATCAGCAGCTACTCCGTTCATCATCCGCCAAAAATATTATAGGACAACATAATATATATGCTTTTTTAAAATATAAAAATAACACCATACCTAACAACGCTGATAATCCCCTATCAAAAATAGCAATATTGACAAAAAATTATCATCTGGATTCTTGTTTTTATCAATTTTTAAAACATTCATATTTTTATCTAATATATCTTTAATTTAATATAAATTTTGATATAATTTAATTTTTATAATTTTAGTTTTAGTTAACGTGTTTCTAAATTAATTTCATTTACAGATTAATTGTTAATATTAATATCCAAGGTGAAAAAATGAATATCGAAGAAATAGAGAAATATCTTGAAGAGAATTTTGATAAACTTCCAGAAGGTTGTAGACAGTGCGTTAAAGGAGAAAAATTGGTCTTATTTATTACAGGAATCTGCAATAACAACTGCTATTACTGCCCCCTATCTAAAAAAAGGAAGAATAAAGATGTTATATATGCGAACGAGAGATTGATAACCACTGTCGAAGAGGCAGTAGAAGAAGCAAAACTATGCAGTAGCAGAGGGGTCGGAATAACAGGAGGAAACCCACTACTAAAAATAAACAGGACAGTAAAATTCTTAAAAGCATTAAAAAAAGAGTTTGATGATTTTCACGCTCATCTATACACAACGCCAGAAACAATAAACAGAGAAAACCTAAAACTATTAAAAGAGGCAGATTTGGATGAAATAAGATTGCATCCTACAAAAATATTTAATGAGGGCTATGATGAACAATATGTAAAAGAGTTATGCGATAAACTAAACCTATGCAGAAAATACATCCCACACGTAGGGGTTGAGATTCCTGCAATCCCCAAAATGGAGAATGAAATTTTAAAGTTAGCTGAAGCGATAGATGGAGTAGCTGAGTTTATGAATATAAATGAGCTCGAATTTTCAGAAGAAAACTACAACGAATTAGAGAAAAGGGGCTTTCTACCGAAGGACGATATAAGTAATGCAATTGCGGGAAGCGAAGAAACGGCTTTAAAGGTTATGAAAGAATTTAAAGGAGATTTATTTATTAATTACTGTCCATCCATATTAAAAGATGCCATACAGATGAGAAATCGGCTGATAAATAGGGCTAAAAATGTGGCTAAACCCTACGAAGTTATAACCGAGGATGGATTGCTGTTAAGAGGGATAATGATCTTTGAAAATGAGGATGAATTAAAGGAAATGGCCGAGATTTTAAATGAAAATGGAATTGAGTTTGATATTTTTGATAATCAGATATTTTTAAACCCTTTCATATTAGAGGATATTATAGAAGAGATGAAAAAACAGAACTTTCCAATAACCTTCTCCGCTTACATCTCAGAACTCTACCCCACATCAGATCATTTGGAAGTAGAAAGAATCCCGCTAATAACTAAAAAGATAAGATTTAGAAGGAGAAGAAGGAAATAAACATAAGATTGGGAGAGTATGATATACGATTTTAGAAAAAAGTCAAAATTTGGATACACAACCGGCTCCTGTGCTGCTGCGGGGGCTTACTCCGCTCTCTACTATTTAAAATTTGGAGAAAAATTAAGTTATGTTGAAATAGAAAATTTGAAAGGAGATAAATTAATCATTCCAATAGAGAAGATTGAGAAAATTGGAAATAAAGTTAGAGCTGTTGTTATCAAAGATGCTGGAGAGGATATTGATATAACCAACGGAATCGAAATATTTGTAGATGTTGAACTAAAAAAATTAGATACCTCAGAAAAAAAAGTTATAATAAAAGGAGGAAAAGGTGTTGGAATCGTTACAAAGGATGGCTTACAAGTGAAAAAAGGAGAACCAGCGATAAATCCAAAACCCAAAGAGATGATAAAAAATAACCTTTTAAAATTATTAGACGATGGAGAAATTGCAGAAGTCGTTATTTCAATTCCAAAAGGAGAAGAGTTAGCTAAAAAAACCCTAAATCCAAAACTTGGAATTGTTGGAGGGTTATCTATATTGGGAACGACTGGAATTGTTAGACCGATGTCAAATGAGGCATATATGAACTCCTTAGTCCCCCAAATAGACGTTGCATTAGCCAACGGTTATAAAAAGTTGATCTTTGTCCCTGGGAATATTGGAACAAGATATGCCAAAAAACTTTTAAATGCTGAAGATGATGAGATCATTGAGGTTTCAAACTTCTGGGGATTTATGCTCGATAAAGCAAAAGAAAAAGGAGTTAAAGAAATTTTGGTCTTTGGACATGCTGGAAAAATAATTAAGTTGGCTGGGGGAATATACAACACCCACTCAAAGATCGCTGATTGTAGAAATGAGATATTAACTGCTTACTCTGCCTTATTTATAGATGATAAAGATATAATAAAAAAAATCTTATATTCAAATACAACAGAAGAAGTTATTAAAATTTTAAAAGAGAAGGGGGTTTTAGAAGAGGTTTTTAATTATATAGCCAAGAGGGTAGTTGAACGTCTAAGTGAGAGATGGCAAGGGATAAAATTTGAGTGCATAATTATAGATATGAAAGGAAACATCTTAGGAAAATCCACTAATGACAAATTAGGTAATTAAGTATAAAATAAGCATAACCCCATAAAGTATAATAAACTTAAATATTAGATATAACTATTAAATATAACAAGATTATAAGTTGAAAATAATGTAAAACTAATAGGGTTGGACTATGGAAAGCAGTAAATTATTTGAATACAAGACACGCAAAGCTGTGGGATTGATTATAGCGATCTTAACATTTCTTTATGGATTTTTTATTATCCTCTATATTAAAGCAGTGTTTAACCTCAATGAAGAATATTTTTTGGTTATAATATTTTGTTATTTCATAGTTGCAACCATATTCTCCTACCACATCTTAAAGCCCAAAAATTTAGAAGTTTATAATGATGGATTAAAAATAGGAGAAGATTTTTATAAATGGAATGAGGTAGTTGAGTTCTTTCCAACTCTAAATTCAATTCAGATTGTTGTTAAAAACAAGAAGGAAGAGACATTTAACTGGGAAACCCCAGGATTGTTTAAATACAGACCACAAGTTGAATACCTTATTAAAAAAGACCACAAACTCCTGGAATTTTTAAGGGAGAAAATAGGAGATAAAGAAAGAAAAAAATAAAAAATTATATTAAAAAAATTTTAAAATTAAAATTAAAAATTATACTAAAAACGTTCGAGTGATAAGAATGAAAAAACTAACCATTATACTGGCAGTTATCTTAACTGTATCACTCTGCGGGTGTGAACACTCGTCAAATACAAAAAATATAACTTCACAAATAGAAAAAACAAACAACTCTCTGCTTTTAACTTACAACAAAACCAATACAACTGCTCCAAAAAACCACTTAAATAATAGCAACATTAGCAAGATAACTTACGATTTCTCAAAAAAAGTAGAACTTAATAGTATGTTCCTAAATTTATCATACGATAATGAAATAACATTAGATAACAAAATAATAAAGAAATATAAAAATATCACGTTTGTGGTGAGCTCCACTCCTCTCGATATGTCCTCAGCATACCTATACAACGATGTGGAAAAATTCCCAGAGAGAGATAAGTTTGGCATCTACACGTATTACAAATTCACTCCAAAAAACTCAAACTTATCTGTTAGCTATTGTTATTATAGAAAGATCGGAAACTACTACATACTAATTCAAACAAACCATTTAAATTCTAATGTTAACCACCTGTGGGAGGACTGGACAAAACATATCCTCTCCCTATTTGAAGAATGCAATAATACACAATAAATTTTAGATATAAAGTTGTTGCATCAAAAAATCAATATAAAATAAAAATAAAATAAAAAATATATAAAAATAAAATCCCCTCAGAGCTCATACGGCTCATCACAATTAAAATAATCAGCAGATCAAATTCATCATCAGGGATCTTCATGATAGAAAAGGCATTAATAATCGATGGATACACAGATGAACCCGCAGGACTTGGAGTTCCACCATATCTCGGAACCTATCCAAGATATGCATATGGAACATTATCCCTCCATAAAGTTAGGACAAACTACATAACAATAGATGAATTTAGAAAGATAAGAGGAAAGATCGATCTAAATAAATATGATGCAGTGATTTGCATATGTGGATTTCATACACCCGGAAAGTATTTAAATGCTGAGCCCGCAACATTAAGAGAATTTGCCTCAATACTATATAAATATGACGGAATAAAAATATTGGGAGGGCCTGCTGCAACAAAATACGGATCTTCACAGATTGGAGGGAAGATAGAAGATGAAACCAAATATAAAAAATTTTTTGATGTGGTTATAGAGGGAGATATTGATGCTGTTTTAAACGATCTTTTGACTGAAAAAAGTATTGAAAAAATAGACCCCAAAAGATATAGAAGTAGTTATGAAGAGTTGAAAGATATAGCAATTAGAGGAGCAAAGTTAGTAAAACAACATCCAAAATATCCGAACATAATTGTAGAAGTAGAAACATATAGAGGATGTTCAAGAGTTTTAAGTGGGGGATGTAGTTTTTGCACCGAACCAAGAAGATTCGGCTCTCCAAAATTTAGAAATGAAGAAGATATCGTAAAAGAAATCCATGCCTTGTGGAATGAAGGAATTAAATATTTTAGAATAGGAAGGCAACCATGTATCTTTTCATATAAAGCAGTGGATTCTGAAAAAGAAGAAGTTCCTACTCCAAATGTTGGAGCAATTGAAAAACTGTTTAAAGGAATTAGAAACGTGTCAGATCCAAAGGTCTTGCATGTAGATAACGCTAACCCTGCAGTTATTGCAAGACATGAGGAAGAAAGCAGAGAAGTTGCTAAGATATTGGTCAAATACTGCACATCCGGCAATGTTGCTGCCTTTGGGGTGGAGAGTTTTGATGAAAAAGTTATTAAAGTCAACAACCTATTAACTACACCAGAGGATGTTTTAAAAGCAGTGGAGATCATCAACAAAATTGGAGGACATAGAGGAGAAAGTGGGCTTCCCTATTTACTACCAGGAATAAATCTTTTATTTGGATTAAAAGGAGAAAGAAAAGAGACATTTCAAATAAACTTTGAATATCTTAAAAAAATTTACGATATGGGCTTTATGTTAAGAAGAATCAATATAAGACAAGTGGTTCCTTTTTTTGGAACTGAAATTACAGTAAAAGATGTAAAAAAAGCTGAAAAAAGAAAAAAACTATTTTTATGGTTCAAAGAGAAAGTCAGAGAGGAGATAGATAATAGAATGTTAAAAAGAGTAGCTCCAAAAGGAGTAATTTTAAGGGATGTGTTAGTTGAAGTTAAAGAAAGAGAAGGACTGTATTTTGGAAGACAGTTTGGAAGTTATCCCTTATTGATTGGAATTCTTGAAAAAAATTTGGAAGTTGGAACGTTTGTAGATGTGAAAGTTGTTGACTATGGGAGAAGATCAATAACAGGAGTTGTAGTTAAAAACAATAAATAAAAAAGAATATATCCTTTTTTTTTCAAATTTATTTAAAGTTAAGATGTTCCCCCCATATCCTACCCTCTCTCATCCTTGGCTCCGCCACGTCGAGAGCGTGGGCCGTGGGGGGATAAAAATAGTTTGAATTTTTAAATAATAAATAATAAATAAGGATAGAATAAAAGTTTAAGGAATTTATTCTAATTTAAGCCCTTTTCTCTCTCTAATTTGCTTAATTAATTGCTCTTGCATGTCTCTTGGAACTTTTTCATAACCAGCAAACTCAATACTCCAGAGACATCTACCCTGTGTAGCCCCTCTAATAGCTCCAGCAAATCCGAACATCTCTGAAACAGGACATTTCGCTTTTATAATTGCCATATCTCCCTCTTGCTCCATATCTAAAATTTGTCCTCTTCTGTTGCTGATCTCTCTCATCGCTGCTCCCATGAAGTCCTGTGGAGTGTTGATATAGACGAATTGCATTGGCTCTAATAACACAGGTTTTGCCTGCATCATTGCATCTCTAACCCCAAACCTTGCAGCTGGGATCATTTGTGCTGGCCCTCTGTGAATTGCATCCTCGTGTAAGACAGCATCCATTAACTTAACTTTAACTCCCTGACACTTCTCTGCTGCCAATGGACCGTTTTTCATTGCCTCCTTAAACCCTTGTATAATCAATTCTTTAACTTCATCTAAATGGACAATACCTCTTGTCATATTAACTAAAACGTTTCCTTCATAGATACACATTACTCTCTTTGCCTCTTCTGGATCCATTCCTGCCTTAATTAATTCTTGGACAATCTTGTCATCTAATTTTCTCTTTGTATCAACATCTGGGATTTTACCCTCTTTATATGCCTTTAAAACACCTTCTTCTAATGGTTCAACTACAAAGTAGAGTTTGTTGTGCTTGTTTGGTGATTTACTCTCAACTACTGGGGACTGTCCTGTTACTGTCTCTCTATAAACAACTATTGGTTGTCCCACTTCAACTGGAATTCCTGCATCCCTCTCAATCTTTAACTTTGTTATGATCTCAATGTGCAACTCTCCCATTCCACTTAATAAGTGTTCTCCTGTCTCTTCGTTAATCTCAACTTTGACTGTTGGATCTTCTCTTGCTACCTGTCTTAAAATTTCAATTAATTTCGGTAGATCCTTGGTGTTCTTTGCCTCGATAGCAACTGTAATAACCGGCTCGCTGATGTGAGTTATTGCTTCAAATGGCTCGATTATCTTATCTGGAGAACAGATTGTTTCTCCTGCTGACGCTTCTTTCAAACCAACTAATGCACAGATGTTTCCTGCTGAAATGCTATCTACTGGAATTCTCTCTGGACCCATGAAGACAGATACCTGCTGAATCTTTGCCTTTTGCTGGTTAGTAACCATATAAACCTCGTCTCCCTGTTTAATTCTACCACTAAACAACCTACATACAGAAACAGCTCCAGCGTGTTTATCTACGATGATCTTGGTTATAACTCCTGCTAATGGTCCGTTTGGATCACAGTTAAGCATTGCCTTCCCAACGTCTGATTCCAAGTCCCCCTTCCATAGATGTGGAATTCTGTATTTTTGTGCTTCTGGTGGGCTTGGCAAGTGTTTAATAACCATATCTAAAACAACTTCATGTAATGGAGCTCTATCAGCCAACTCATCCTGTCTATCCTCTTCACAGTATTGAATAATATCTTTGAATGTAATTCCACTTTTCTTCATGAATGGGACTGAAATTGCCCAGTTGTTGTAAGCGGAACCAAATGCAACACTTCCATCTTCTACTTTAACTAACCATTCATCTTTAAATTCTTCAGGAGCCATCTTTCTAATTAAGTTGTTTATATCATTGATTATTTTAACGAATCTATTCATTAACTCCTCTGGTGTTAATTTTAATTCGTTGATTAATCTATCTACCTTGTTGATGAAGAGAACTGGTTTAACTCTCTCCTTTAATGCTTGTCTTAAAACGGTCTCTGTTTGAGGCATAACTCCTTCAACTGCACATACAACAACTATTGCCCCATCAATAGCTCTCATTGCTCTTGTAACGTCTCCTCCAAAGTCAACGTGTCCAGGAGTGTCAATTAAGTTAATTAAATATTCCTCTCCTTCATAGTTGTGAACCATTGAAACGTTTGCAGCAAAAATTGTAATTCCTCTTTGTGCTTCTTCTTCATCGAAGTCAAGAGCCAACTGCTCTCCAGCTAATTCTTTTGAAATCATCCCTGCTCCAGCTAATAAGTTGTCTGATAATGTTGTTTTTCCGTGATCAATGTGAGCACAAATCCCTATATTTCTTATTTTGTCATATTTCTCCATCAACTCTTTAATTTTAGCTATCATTTTTGCCCTTTTTCCCATATTCTTCACCTTTATTTATATTTATGTTATTTCTTATTCTTTTATTTCTTATTTCATTAATCTTCCTATTTTGGTCTTTAATCTTTAATGGGTTTTATTAATTTTTTAATTTTTAGACAAATTAAAGTTTTAGATATTAATTTGAGGATATTTCAAAATACATAAAAATAATTTTGGAAAAGTATATAAAAATTTTATCTTGCTGACTGAGCAACTCTCTCTGTTTCTTCTTTCTTTCTAACTGCATAACTTTTCTGCATGTCTCCTCTTGAAGCAGCAATTATCTCTTCAGCTAAGGCCTCTTCAATTGGTTTCTTGCTTTTGTGAGCGGACATATAAGCTCCAATAGCAATATTTCTTAAAGCAATGTCAATTCTTCTTAATGATGATGAATCAACGGATTGTAAATAAACGATTCCTCCATAGGAGATTCTTGTTGTATCTTCTCTTGGTCCAGCGTTTTCAATCGCATCCACTAAAACCTGTATTGGATTTTGTTTTGTTCTCTTTTCTATAATTTCAAATGCCTCTTCAACGATTTTTAATGCCTTTAATTTTTTACCTGTATTTTCTTCTCTTCTCATAACTTTATTTACTAATCTCTCAACGATGTTCATTTTTGCCTTTTCAAATTGTCTCTTTGTGTATCTTCCTGCTGTGTGTGGAACATAGATTGGTGTTAAGTTTATGTAGTTTCTTAAACCTGGGTCTTTAACAACAACATCCTTTGTGCTCCATCTTCCAAATATTTTAATTTCGTCGAGTTCCAAATTACCACCTCATCTTTAACTCATTTTTAACTAATTAAAAAGGAAAAAATATATTTGGAAATATATGGGAGATTTATCTTTTGATTTTCTCCTGTCTTCCTCTAACTAATTCTCTTAATGAGTTTCTACCAACCATTATAACCTTATACTTAACTCCTGGAATGTCCCCCTTAGCTCTTGGCCCTTTAGGTCCTCCAATACCTTCAATGATAACTTCATCGTGCTCATCAATGAAGTTTATAGCATGGTTTCCTGGACAGAAGGCAGTGACAACTCTACCGTTTTTAATTAACTGAACTCTGACACACTTCCTAATAGCAGAGTTTGGCTGCTTTGCCTCTAAACCAACCTTTTCAATAACAATTCCTCTTGCCATTGGTGCTCCTTCTAATGGGTCATACTTCTGCTTTAATTTTAAGACCCTCCTAACATAGTTGTAATCGTGCCATCTACACCATTTTCTTTTCAATCTCAACTTTCTACCAGCAAATTCTCCTCTTGGTGATTTACTTCCACTCATAACCTCCACCTTTTCTTTTTATTTTCGCTTTATTTCTTATTTATTTTATTTTTTAATCATAATCATTAATATCTTACTATCATTTTTAATCCATCATTTTTAATTTTTACGTTAATTATTGTTCTGTTTCTCCTATCTCATTTTGTCCATCTGCTTCGATTTTTTCTTGTGTTTCTTCTTTTTGTTCTTTAAAAGATCTTCTTGGTCTTCTTTTTTTAGGTCTTGGTTTCTCAACTATTACTTTTATTTTTGTAATTTTTGTGTGTCTTTTTAAAATTTCTAATGCTCTTTCCAAGTTTTTCCCTTTTTCTCCAAAAATTGCTTTTCTTGATCTTGGACTAACTTTTATAAAGGCAACAACATCTTTTCCAACCCTCTTAACCCAAACATCTTCTAAGTGTATGGGAGCAAAGATGTTTCTTATAAATTTTCTCCAATCATCCGAGTACTCAATGATGTCAACCTTTTTTCCAAATTTCTCCTCAGCTGTTTTAACGTTCTCTCCCCCTTTCCCAATTGCCGCTCCTACATCTCCCTCCTTTACAATAAAAGCAACTCTTTCATCGTTTAATACACAGTCAAGTATTGGAACGTTAGCAATTTTTTCAAAAAATCCGATCTTCATAATTTCTTCTGTTGTTAATCTTACCTTAGCCATTATTCACCACCTTCCTTCTTCTCTACCAGCTCCATAATATTCGAGAGCCCCTCATCTAAAACCAAAAGAGCAGCAACTGGGAAAGGTTTTCCACAAACCGCCCCTAATTCTAATGATGTTATTTTGTGTTGATAAACAGGAATGTTTGATAACTTAGCGTAGTATTTAACATCTTCCTCTATTTCATTCGGAATATTGCTGGCTAAGACCACTAATTTTCCTTCTCCGTGTTTAACAAATTTTACTGTTCTTTTAGAACCTAATACAACTTTACCTGTATCTACCGCAGTTCTGATTGCTTTATTCACATCCATATTTCTCCCTCCTTCTCATTTTTTACTCCGGAGGGCTTTAAGGACTTCCGCATTTTTCGTGAAGCGAAAGTCCAAAAATATCCCTACCGGTAATTACATTATTTGGTTTTCGATAATAGTTATTCGATATTTATATACTTTTTGGACAGTTGAGTTAAAATTGATTTAAAAATACCAAACCCTTTTATGCTCTAAAACGTTTTAGTTTTAAATTTTAAAAGATTCGGTCAGAGGGTAATTTTTCATCATAACTCAGCACATCGATGTCTCATCATCCCTTAAAAATAGTGAGGGGGTTCAAAAGATACTCTCCCTAAAATCTTATCATCTTTTAATATAAAAACTTTACTCTTCCTCTTTATTTTTGCCTTCTTCATAGTCCCTGTCTATCATTAAATCAACACATCCTGTTCCTAAATATATCGGTTTTCCGACAATAACGTTTTCTATAACTCCTTTTAACTTATCCACATCTCCTCTTTCAGCTGATGCGTAGAGATGTTTAACTGTCTCTTCAAAAGCAGCCCTTGCTAAGACAGAACCTTTCTCTCCAGCAACTCCATGTCTTCCTATTGGTTTAACCTCTCCGTCAGCAGTCATAATATCTGCAACCAACATTAAGTGCCTTACATCTACCTCTAAACCCTGCTGCTCTAATGTGTTTCTCATCTCATTAATTATAGCATTTCTCGCTGCCTCTATACCCAATACTTCCTGAATTTCAATAATATTGTTTGTTGTGGTTCTTGTTGTATCTACTCCTTCAATTTTAAAGACCTCTCTCAAATTAGATCCCTGGGAATATAAAACATACTCTTCTTTGCCATCTCTCTCCTCTTTTTTAACCAAGACCCTCTCGATTCCAGGAATTCCTTTTAATTGTATGTTTTTGATCTTTGGAATCCTCTTTCTAAGTGCCTTTATTGATGGTGTTTTTATCTTCAAGTATAAGGTGGATCCTTCAACGTCAATCTTAACTTTTAGTTTTTTCTTAATCGCTTCTACAACATTTTCAACAGTTAAGCCCCTATCAGCCAATCTTTCTTCATCTAACTCAACTTTTATTGATTGAGTCCAAAGATCTATACTTATACTTTCAGCAATATTTCCTAAGGTTAAACTTTCAATTTCTTTCGCTATTTGTTCAGCTTTTTCTCTATTGTTATATTCTTCTTTTAGATGTATAGTCATAATTGGTGTTGATGGCTCTTTTCTTGCGTCAACTATCTCTATCATTCTCGGCAAACCTAAGGTAACGTTAATCTCCGCAACCCCTGCATAGTGGAAGGTTCTCATTGTGTTGTGAGTTAAAATCCCTTCAAAGGTTGTAAATGTTTCTAATCCCTCAACACTTATGTCATAAACATATTTTTTATCATAAATTATCTCTTCAATCTCAACAATCTCATCCCAGACAACATCGCTTTCAACTGCCTTCTTTAATAGCCAATATTCCTTTAAGGTTAGTATATCCATTCCCTTCTTGGTTGCTAATGCCTTAATTTGTTTTAAATGTTTCAATAATCTATCTCTTCCAATATTTTGTGATCTTTCAAATTTCTTTAAAATTATTTCTGGATAATTAACCTTTTCCCCTAACTTAGTTAGTGCATTTCCAATTGAAGGGATCATATCTGTTGAATCATGAATATATTTTTTATTATCTAATTTATTTATCAACTGGCTTAATTCATTATTTTTCTCTTCATCTGAAAATCCAATTTCTTCATAAAACTTTTTTATATAAGGTTTTGGTATTTCAACGATAAACTCTTCTTTTTTACTGTCGGATTTTTTATGTCTTTTTATAGTATATATGGCAAATCTCGCTAACAATAATGAGATTCCATTAGCAAACTCTTTTGAATCTGAAGAAATCATTATTTTTCCTAATTTAGTGTCTACAATTGCATTTTCATCAAAATATCCTTTAAGCAACCCTCTAACAAAGTCCCTGTTGCCCCCAAGTGCAAAGTCGGGTATCTTTTTAGATTGTGAAGCGAAGTAAGACATAATTGCACTATTATCCAACTTGTTCTTGGCTAAACAAACACCTATGTGGTATCCAAGATTATAATCTAAGATTATTGTTGAATTATTCTTAATATCTGATTCGTATAGATCTATTGCTTCAACACAGTTTGCTGGAACATGTTTTACGACCGGAAGTTTATCTCCAACTTTCAACTCGCTTCCTTTAACTGGAATTATCTTGTTGTCTTTCCTTATAACAAATGAATGATAAGGTGTTGCAGTTATCTCCCTACCTGATTTTGTCTTTATTTTAACCAATTTTCCATTATGTTTATGTCTTATACAGCTTATTACTCTCTTCCAGTGAACTTTTTCATCTTGATCTAAGCTTAGGGCATATATATCAACGGGCAAATCACAAACCTCACTTTCTCCAATCTTTTCAAATCCAAACTTTTCAATCATATCTTCAACTAATTTTCCAATTTCAACCGCTCTAATATAATCCCCTTCTTTGATTATAATCTTCTCTTCATAAGGTAGAGACATCTGTGTTCCCGGTTCTCCAATGGATTGAGCGGCAACGATTCCCACTGCTTCATATGGCTCAACTAAGGCATTTTCATAGGCCTTAACTACTTCATATATAATTTCTTCTACCATTTCATCCGTTATTTCCTTATCTTTTGAAAGTTTTTCAAACAATTCATCTTTTAAGGATTTTGGCAGATTTAAACTGTCTATTTTCTTTCTGAGTGCTTCGATGTCCATGTGCCTCACCTGTTTTCAAGATCAAGTTTTTATCAAGTTTTATAAAATTTATGGTCATTAAAAAAGTTTTAAAAATAAAATTTAAAAATTGAGAGGTTTTTTTACTTTTTATAATTTTTTTATTTTTTTATTTATTGTATCTCATTTTAACCTTATCAATTATCCTGTTTATGTTAACTGCTTTTCCTCTATCCGCAAGTGTTGGATCCACTCCATCCTCTCCATATTTAAATTGAATCATGATTCCTCTTGAATCCCTAACGGTCTCATCAAACTCTGTTTTTAAGTCCTGTAGGGCGTTAATTAGTCGTCTCTGCATATACCCTGACTGAGCAGTTCTGACTGCCTGATCGACTAAACCTTCTCTTCCCCCCATAGCATGGAAGAAAAACTCTGTTGGACTTAACCCTTTCTTATAACTACTCCTAACAAATCCGTGAGACCTTGCTCCTAAGTCCCCTTTTTCAAAGTGAGGTAGAACTCTTCCTCTGTATCCCCTAAATATCCTTCTTCCTCTAACTGACTGCTGACCTAAACATGCAGCCATCTGTGTTAAGTTTAAAATATTACCTCTTGCCCCGGTAAGTGCCATAATAACTGCATGGTTGTCCATCCCCAAGTGTTTTTCAGCTATTTTTCCTGCCTTATCTCTTGCCTCTCTTAAAACATTGTTTATGTGTGCCTCTCTTGATTCCTCCAAGTCAAGACCTGGAAGTAATTCAAGTTCCCCTCTTTTGTATTTTTCAATTATCTCATTAACTTTCTCTTCCGCCTCATCTAAAACTTTTTCAATTTCTTTTAATGCCTCTTCTGGCAGATCCTCATCATCAATGCCTGTTGTAAATCCCCTTAACATTATTGCTCTTATTGCCATCTTTGTAGATGAATCAAGGAATTTCCTTCCAGCTTCTGGACCAAATTCTTTAACGATCGTATGCAATATCAAACCTGCCTCTGATCCATAACCGTTTTTATCGATAACTCCTTTAATTAACTCTCCATCTTTTATTACAACATAGGCATCATATTCGCAGTTTTCTTTTTTACAGACATCACATTTTTTACAGATCTTTGCCTTATACCTCAAATTCAACCCTTTTGGTAGTGCTTTGCTGAATATCTTCTTACCCGAATATAATGGAACCCCATCCTCCACCTTATCTGGCTCCCATAATTCATCCTTTATTCCTCCACTTCTTAAAATTAAAGTTGCTTCATCCTTTGTAAAGTAGTTTGAAGTTAGAAGATAAGCTCCTGAGATGAAGTCGTGTATAGCTCCAATTATTGGCCCTCCGAATCTTGGAGAGAGGATGTGTTTTTCAACAAGCATTAATGCCTCTGCCTCTGCTCTTGCCTCTTCTGACTGTGGAACGTGTAAGTTCATCTCATCTCCGTCGAAGTCAGCGTTGTAGGGGGGGCAATTTCCTGTTAAAAACCCGTTTGCAATGAAATTGTGTGTCTCTGAAGTTGTAGTTATGTCATAGACATAATCTACTTTTGTTTCTTCAATACTTACAATTTTTTCTTTTACAAATCCATTTTTAAGACATTTTTCTTTTATAAACTCATCAAAGGTAATAAATTTGGTGTTATTTTCTAACTTCTTAATGTTTCTGTCTTTTAGATATTTCTCTTTTGTAAGGAGGTATTCATAGGCATATCTTGCTAATGTTTCTTTTTTGTTAGCGTAGGTATAGCCAATTCTTCCAAAGAATTCTTTATGGTTGTATATTGAAGCGACATAAACTTTTGTTTTATATCCATCTTTTCTTACATTGCCTTCTTCAACTCTAACTCTCAACTCAATACCAAATTCTTTTAGCATCTCTTTAATGTCTTTAATGAATCTATCTTCATCAAATATCTCCTCAATTTTAGCTATTTTAAATGTTAGCTCTTTAAATGAAGTTCCATGATTTCTAATTTTTGGAGTTGTTAATTCAGAACCGAAGTAGGCAGATAAAAACTCTTTCTTTATATACTTTGGAGCAGTTTTAATCCAATTTGGAATGCCATACATCTTTTTAGTTTTATCTCCATCTACACAACCAAGTGCTTTTAATAGTATGCATAAAGATTTCTTTCTAACTTCAAAGCTATAACCTTTACCTTTAATTATTCTTTTTTTGCCGTTGTAATCTGTTATTTCAGTTTCTCCTTCATGTAATTTTATCTCCTCTCCATCATAACCCAATTCTTTTAAGTCCTCTTTTATTGTTTTTAAATCCTCAATATCTCCTCTAAATGCAACTCTTGAATTTTTATTGTTTATTATTAAAGAACCATCTCCCATTACATGCCCAACAATCCTTGCCAATATTGATGCCTTCTGGTCATTGTATGTCAAAGGAATTAACTTCCTATCTTTTAGCTCATTAATAACTTTATTTTTGTAAGTTCCTCCAATGTCATCAATTACCTTCTTAATTTTTTCTTCATCAACTATTACTCTATTGTCATCTTCAAACATTGGGAAGTCGTTTGGATAGATTATAAGTTCATCATCAACTTTTAAATCCCCACATCTCTTTTTGCCATTTGTTGTATAGAATGGATGGTCTTCTGTTGCTACAATCTCTCTTTCAAGTTCTGTTTTTATTTTGTAAATCTTCTTTCCGTATTCATCTGCTTTCAATTTCCAATAGTTACTTAACGCTGTTAATTTTGGATTTAAACCATCTGAAGTTAAAACTTTGACATCTTTCCATTTATCTTCTAAGTCCTTAATTTTAATTAATTTTCCATCTAACAACACAGTAGTGTCTCCATCAACACATACACAGAGATTGTGTCTAAATGTTCTGTATGGAAGAACTCTGACTCTATGGGCCATAATGGACATTCTGTGTAGAGATGGTTGTCTGTTGTATAGGACAATATCTCCATCCATTAAATGCCTTTCAACTATATCTCCTTCTTTTATGTTTTCAGCCCAGAATTCTTTATTTCCTTCTGTTACTTTGACTTTATACTCTTGTTCTGTTCCATCCCTACCGATCATTTTTCTTATAACATAATTAACTCCTGGATGTTTCTCTGATCCATTTCTAAGGAGTTTTCTAATTCTCTCAATGTTGTATTTTGTTACTTTCTCTGGAACAGTTAATTCTTTTGCAATTATTTCAGGAACCCCAACTTCGTTAACACTGAGACATGGATCTGGAGATATAACAGTTCTTGATGAAAAGTTAACCCTCTTACCTGCTAAGTTGTATCTAAATCTTCCTTCTTTACCTTTCAATCTCTGAGCTAAGGTTTTTAATGGCCTTCCGCTTCTGTGTTTGGCTGGTGGTATTCCGGGAGCTTCGTTGTCAAAGTACGTGTTAATGTGATACTGCAAAAGATTCCACAAGTCCTCAATAATCAAATTCGGAGCTCCTCCTTCGATATTTTCTTCTAATCTATTATTTATCCTAATAATATCTACTAACTTGTGTGTTAAATCATCTTCACTCCTCTCCCCTGTATCTAAGGTTATAGATGGCCTTACAGTGACAGGAGGAACTGGTAAAACTGTGAGAACCATCCACTC
>Ga0256843_1000201_pt1 | contig 52059 bp, 50 predicted proteins | sample AlvinellametaG_FD_191572 | JGI IMG/M metagenome (GOLD analysis project Ga0256843, IMG submission 191572) | Pompeii worm associated microbial communities from hydrothermal vent at the East Pacific Rise, Pacific Ocean - Alvinella | ecosystem: Host-associated > Annelida > Integument > Unclassified ...
AAAAACGGGTTTCCGGTGCCGGCTGCAAAAATTACAACCCTTCCTTTTTCAAGGTGTCTGATTGCGCGTCTTACAATAAAGTTCTCGGCAATCTCTTCCATTTTTATGGCGCTTTGAACCCTTACGCCCACACCGTCGTTTTCAAGAGCTTCCTGCATCGCCACGGCGTTTATAACCGTTGCGAGCATTCCCATGTAATCACCGGATGTTCTTTTAATAATTCCGTCTTTTGCGGCGCTTACACCTCTGATGAAGTTACCGCCGCCGATAACTATTGCCACTTCAAAGCCCTCGTTAATTACAGATTTGATTTCGTCAGCAAGAAATTTTAATATTTTCGTATTGATTCCGAATCCGTCGTCGCCTGCTAATGCTTCACCGGAAAATTTGATTAAAATTCTTTTTGGATCTCTTTTCATTGAAGGCCTTTTTAAAACGGTATTATATCATAAGAATGGAGAATTTAGAATGCCGCAGGCGTAAGAAAAAGCAATATTATTTGTTATAATTTTTAAAAAAGGAATCGGTTGCAAAAGAGCTTCATATCCGATAAAAACGAAAGAGTTGACAAGTTTTTGGCTGAAAAACTCAACGTCTCAAGAAACCAGATAGAACAGCTTATAAAAAACTCCCTTGTAAGCGTTAATTCCAAACCTGTAAAAAAAGGCGGAGTGAAACTTCAGCCCGGTGACGTTGTGGATGTTGAAATCAAAATAGCCGAATCTTCAAAAGAAGAGTATGAGGTGAGTTTCGACATTCCTGTACTGTATGAGGATGAGGATTTATTGGTGATAAATAAACCTCCCGGAGTAGTGGTTCATCCTGCACCTTCTGTTAAAGAAGCCACACTGGTCGACTGGCTAAAAAGCAAAAACTACAGACTTTCAACCATAGCCGGGGAAGAAAGATTCGGTATAGTTCACAGAATAGACAAAGAAACAAGCGGGGCGCTTGTTATAGCCAAAAACAACAAAACACATGAATTTTTAAGCGCCCAGCTTAAAGACAAGTCAATGGGCAGGTATTATCTTATGCTTTTGAATGAACCGTTAAAAGATGCCGTGTGTGTTGATAAGCCGATAGCCAGAAACCCTAAAAACAGACTTAAAATGGCATATGTGAAAAACGGCAGAGATGCCAAAACGCTTTTTGTACCTTTATATGAGAATCTTACCGCCGCAAAGCTCTTTACAGGCAGGACCCATCAGATAAGGGTGCATCTCTCAACACTCGGGCGCTATATTTTAGGAGATACCCTTTACGGCAAGAAAGAGCAAAAAACGCCACGTGTGATGCTGCATGCAAGGGAGATTTATTTTATGCATCCCAGAGGTGAAAAACTTAGTATAATTGCACCAATGTTTGATGATTTTAAAAAATATATTCCAAAAGGATACGAAAATGAAAAAACTGATAATCTTAGCGGCTTCTTTACTGCTTATAACGGGCTGTGTAAACAATAAGCCGGCACCGAAATCCAATCCTAACCTTCCGAGTGTAAAAAAGTTCAGCGCTTATCCTGACAGAAACGCAATAGCCCTTAAATGGAGCCCCGTAAAAGGAATGAGCGGATATTACATCCAAAAGTTTGATAATAAAACACATAAATGGAATATGCTGGTTACTATTAAAAACCCTTATAAAACACTTTATGTAGATACGCACCTGAAGCCGTCTACACTTTACAAGTATAGAATTGCAGCGTTTAATTCAAAACAGGTTCCTTCACTTGCGAAAGAGATTTCGCAAAAAACGCTTCCAAGCGTTGCGCCGGTGATACCTCTTGAAGTAAAACCCCTTCAAAAGGGAATGGTGAAAATTATATTCAGACCGCATCCGAACGAAAGGGTAGAAGGTTATATAGTACAAAGATTTAACGATAAAAGCACCAAATGGGAAGAGCTGACCAACCTTACACCGAGATACAACGTGGAATTTATAGACAAAGATCTAAAAGACGGTAAAATTTACAAATACAGAATTATCGCTTATACGTTTGACGGATTAAAGTCTCCTGTTTCCCAGACTATTAAAGTATCAACGTATCCGAAACCTCCTGTTGTGACCAATATAAAAGCGACAAACAACCTTCCTAAAAAAATCGTAGTAACATGGAGCTCTGTAAAAGGTGCAAAATACTATAAGGTATATGTAAACGGTATATTTTCATATAAACTTATAGCCAAAACAAAAAACACAAAATATGTTGATAAAATAGGAAAAGACAACGTTACGAGATATTATAAAGTTACAGCGGTAAGCGCACATGATACAGAATCACTGCTTGATAAGACGGTTGAGGCGATGGGGCAGACACTGCCTGTACCTGCAAAACCGCTTGTTTCTACAAATGTAACTCAAAAATATGTGGAGCTTATTTTTTCAAGTCCTGACAACAGGGCAAAAAAATATCTTATAATCAAAAAAAGCGGGTTCGGCTCAAAAGAACAGAAAATTATTGTAAATACAAATAAATTTACCGATACTAAAATCGACCGTAAAAAATCTTACACATATGAAGTGTACGCCGTTGACAAATACGGTCTTATTTCAAAACCAAGCGTAGTGGAGGTAGATTTTTAATGCCGCATATAGTTGTTGACAGGATAAAAGATCTAAACTACCCCGTTCAAACAGACGGGGTGAAATTTCTTTTTAACGCAGAAAACCTCATTGGCGTACAGACTGAAAATGCCAAATTTTTAATTAAAGTATTAAAAAAAGACAACGGTTATCTGGTCAAGTACGATAAAATCACAAGACCGCTTATCAGTGAGATTAAAAAAGCCTATAACGCATTTATAAAACTAAACGGTGCCGAAGTTCTTTTTGAAAATATAAACGGTATAAAAGAAAAAATTCCGGATAAAAACCTGCTTGATATTACATCGGATCTGAGTGATGTGGATATAGTAGAGGTAGGGTTCGGAAGCGGAAGACATCTGATCCATCTGGCAAAAAAATACCCTGATAAAATAATTTTGGGTATTGAAATACACAAGCCCTCAATCGAGCAGGTTCTTAAAAGATGTATTCATGAAAATATAGACAATATCAGAATCATAAATCATGACGCAAGGATAATTTTAAGTAAAATCCCTTCGAACAGACTGCATTCAATTTATGTGCATTTTCCGGTTCCGTGGGATAAAAAACCGCACAGAAGGGTAATAAACAAAGATTTTATAAAAGAATCCGTAAGAACTCTTCAAAAAGAAGGGTTTTTACATCTCAGAACCGACAGTGACAACTATTTCGAATATTCGTTTTCTGAATTTATGAAGTTTCCTAAAATCGATCTGAAGGTTAAAAAGAATATTCCTTATGAAGTTTCAAGCAAATATGAAGACAGATGGAAAAAACAGCAAAAAGACATATACGATATATATATGATTAACCATGAAATTTCAGAAGAGCTTAAAGAGGATTTCGATTTTGAATTTGACTGCAGGCTTGAAAATATCGATTTTAAACCGAAAATTTACGACAATTTTGTAATTCATATTGAAAAAGTGTTTAAAATTGACGATAAAAGAGAACTTATAAGAGCTACCATAGGTAATTTTAACAGACCGGAGCATATCTATATTTTGAATCAGGAAAAACCTGAATATTTTAAAAAGCCGGCTCCTATTAAAGAAAACTATATGGCTCACAAAGAATTAAAAAGGCTTTTTAATGGGTGTACTGGTTGAGGCTAAAAACTTATATATAGGATATAAAAACGAACCTATTATAAAAAACGCTAATTTTAAAATTTATACCAAGGATTTTGTGTTTTTAACGGGTGTAAGCGGTAGCGGTAAAACGACTATAATCAAATCGCTTTACGGTGAAGTGCCTGTACTTAACGGTTCTTTGAACGTGGGTGGCATTGAACTTAATAAAATCAGAAAATCGAAACTTGCATACCTTAGAAAATATCTGGGGGTGGTTTTTCAGGATTATAAACTTATCCCGGAATGGACGATACTTAAAAACGTAATGCTTCCGATGCTGATTGCCGGAATTGATAAAAAAACGGCCGAAAACGAAGCGATAAAACTTTTAAACAAAGTAAAACTTTCACATAAACTTGATAAATATCCGGCAGAACTTAGTGGAGGCGAACAGCAAAGAGCTGCTATTGCCAGAGCAATTATACACGACCCAGTAATGATTTTGGCGGATGAACCTATTTCAGGGCTGGATGAGTATTCCGCAAACCTGGTAATGGAGCTTTTTATAATGGCAAACAGGGAAAAAGATATAACCATTATGATTGCTTCTCACTCTCTGCCTCAGTCATTTAATGTAAATTACAGGCAAATTCACCTTGAAAAAGGAAATGTTTATGAACTCTCTTAAAAGCCACTTTGCGCTGATTTTAGCGCTGATATCGATTCTTTTGAGTATATTTCTTTTCAGGCTTTTTAACAATATACTTCATCAGTACCAGCAGAATATTCTAAACAATTACTCAATAGTTATCGTCAGTGAAAAAGAGATTACACATATAGATATACCGGAAGTTGGGAATATCGAGAGGATTGATATTTCAAAGCAGCTTAACAGTATGAAAAAAAAGTTTAAAAATATCGATTTAAACGCAATAAAAATGCCTTATTTTTACAAACTGAAATTAAAAACTCTCCCATCTCCAAATAAATTAAACGAAATTGAACAGACACTTAAAAGTTACCCTTACATAAAAAGAGTACTGACATACCGTTCTTCCCAGACTAAAATTTACAACCTTTTGATGCTTTTGAAAATTACAAGTAATCTTTTTATGGTGATAATTGCCGTACTTGGGTTTTTACTCATTATCAAGCAGCTTGAGGTATGGAAACTTGAACACAATGAAAGAATGTATATTATGGAACTTTTCGGGGCGCCGTTTTGGTTCAGGGGGGCGGCTCTTTTTAAAATTGCGCTTATCGACTCATTTATTGCACTTATATCGACAATCGCCATAATTACTTATATGCAAAATTCCGTAATATTTACGGCTATATTAAAAGATCTAAACATTACACTCACTCTTCAGATGCAAAAAGAGTATCTGATACTGCTCGGCGTTAGTTTGGGAATATCGTTTATTTCATCAATCGTAGTTGTAATCGGAAGGAACAAATGAAAAAAATAATTTTGATTCTTCTTATTACGTTTTTATCCGCTTCGAGTGTCAGTAAAACGAAAAAAGAACTGAATTATACTGCTAATAAAATTGCAAAAATGAATAAAAAACTCGACGCCCTCGCAAGGGAGATTATTAAAAAAGAAAAAGAGATTCAAAAACTTCAAAACAGAGAGAAAAAAATAAAAGACGAAATTCAAAAGCTGCAAAACGATTTAAAAAACTCCAATAAAACATTAAACGAATTAAACGATCTTGCAAAAGGACTGAACCGCTCAAAAGAGGAGATTAAAACAGAGATTATTAAATTCATATCCCAAAACTATTATCTCGATACAAAAAGGGCAGATACGTTAAATGATCTTATTTACAGCGAAATAAACAAAAAAGCACTTGATTTATACTCAAAAGAGGTGTCTAAACTTCTCAGTCAGTATAGGCAAATAGACAAACATCTAAACAATACGAACGTTAAAATCAAAACAATCAAACAGAAAAAAAATTCACTCGTAAAAAAAAGAAACGAACTAAACAGACTCAAAAAAAAGCAGATAAAAGAACTTAACGCCCTGAAACAGCAGAAAAAAAAGTATAAACAAAAACTTCTTGCTATGATAAAAAAACAACAAAGTTTAAGAAAAAAACTTCAGGAACTTAAAATTATTAAAAAAAGAAAAAAAGAGATAAATGTAAAAAAGGTCGGTTCTGCCTATTACAAACCTAAAACCGCAACCTACAGAGGTAAAAAAACAATTCCGCCGGTTTACGGTAAAGTTGTAAAAAAATTTGGATCATACATCGATCCTATCTACAAAATTAAAATTTATAACGACTCGATTACAATTAAAACAAAACCGAATGCGGTAATCAGGTCCATTATGAACGGAAAAGTGGTATATATCGGAAACAACGGGGATAAAAAAGTAATATTTATAAAACATTCCGGCAATCTGTTCAGTATTTACGCGAATCTCAGTAAAGTTTCACCGCTTCTTAAAAAAGGAAGCTATGTTAAAAGGGGACAGATAATCGCCCGTGTCAAAGATGCACTTGAATTTGAGGTCACATATAAGGACAAGCCTATAAATCCGTTAAAAGTAATAAGACTAAAATAGTCTTCTCCCCGCTCATTTTGCAGGGGAATATAAACTTGACAAAACTCAGCTTTTTAATTAAAATCGCAAAACCAAAACACTTCTAATTACTACATTAATCTTACAAGGATATTTATGGAAAACGAAAATCAGACTACCGCAAATAACGGTAACAGCAAAAAACAGAGAACTCATATACCGGTTGAAGGGTATACGATTGAAGATCTAAGAAGCAAACCTACCGAAGAGCTTATTAAAATTGCAAACGAACTCGGTGTTGAGAATCCTCAGGAATATAAACGTCAGGATTTGATGTTTGAAATTTTAAAAGCTCAGGTGGCTCAGGGAGGATATCTTTTATTTACCGGTATTCTTGAAGTTATGCCTGACGGATACGGCTTTTTGAGAAGTATAGGAGGAAACTTCGAAAACTCCCTAAACGATGTATACGTATCACAGACTCAGATCAGAAGATTCGCCCTAAGAACGGGGGATATCGTTACGGGTCAGGTCAGACCTCCTAAAGATCAGGAAAAATATTATGCACTTTTAAAAATAGAAGCGATTAACTATCTTCCTCCTGAAGAAGCAAAACAAAGACCTCTGTTTGACAACTTAACGCCTTTATATCCTCAAGAAAGAATAAAACTTGAATACGAGCCTACAAAACTTACAGGAAGGGTTTTAGATCTTTTTGCTCCTATCGGAAAAGGGCAAAGGGGACTTATAGTCGCTCCTCCAAGAAGCGGTAAAACCGTATTTTTAAAAGAAATAGCACACGGTATTACACAAAACCATCCTGAAGTGGAGCTGATGGTTCTTCTTGTTGATGAAAGACCTGAAGAAGTTACCGATATGCAAAGAAGTGTAAAAGGCGAAGTTTATTCTTCCACATTCGATAAACCCGCACAAAACCACGTAAGGGTTGCCGAGCTTGTAATCGAAAAAGCAAAAAGAATGGTGGAGATGGGTAAAGACGTTGTGATTTTACTTGATTCAATTACAAGACTTGCAAGAGCGTACAATACAGTAACACCGGCAAGCGGTAAGGTGTTAAGCGGTGGTGTTGACGCAAACGCACTTCACAAACCGAAAAGATTCTTCGGTGCGGCGAGAAACATAGAAGAAGGCGGAAGCCTTACGATCATAGCAACCGCACTTATTGAAACAGGTTCTAAAATGGATGAGGTTATTTTTGAAGAGTTCAAAGGTACGGGTAATATGGAAGCGGTGTTAAGCAGAAGAATTGCGGACAGAAGGATCTATCCTGCGATTGACCTGCTTAAATCAGGTACGAGAAAAGAAGAGCTGCTTTTAACTCCTGAAGAACTTGCAAAAGTTTGGGCTATTAGAAATATAATTTCAGAAATGGATGAAATTGAAGCATTAAAACTTATGTATTCTAAAATGCTCAAAACCAAAAACAATCAGGAGTTTTTAAGTATCATCAATGAATAGATGCGGAGTTTTTGACAGCGGTATAGGGGGCTTGAGTGTTGCCTCCGAACTGCTGAAATCCAAACTTTTTGATGAAATTATCTATTTCGGAGATACTGCAAGGGTTCCTTACGGAAATAAAAACGAATCCACAATAATCAGATACTCCCTCGAAGCTCTCGAATTTCTTAAAAATTTCGATATTGATTTTTTGGTTGTCGCATGTAATTCGGCAAGCTCCGTTGCTATAGACGAGCTTAGACGTGAAGCCGGATTTCCGGTAGTAGGTGTGATTGAAGCAGGTGTTAAGGCACTCAAAGCGCCTAAATATTCCAAAATTCTACTAACAGGTACAAAACGAACTATTCAAAGCAATAAATATCAAAATATGCTTTTAAATTTAGGTTATCAAAATATTATCTCAGTAGCCACACCTCTTTTCGTACCTCTTGTGGAAGAGGGGATTACTGAGGGTAAAATCGTGGATGAGGTGTTTGAACTGTATTTCGGGGATATTGATAAAAGCGGTATCGATTACGTAATACTCGGATGTACGCATTATCCGTTTTTGGCTAAAAGTTTTAAAAAGCATTTCCAGAATGCAAAACTTATTCATTCCGGCCAGGCGATAGTCGAACTTCTCAAAAACGAATACGGTTTAAAAGAAAAAACGGATACTTCCATCAAACTCTTCGCAAGCGACAATCCGGAAGAGCTTAGAAGCAAAGCAAAAGAGTGGCTTAATTTTTATCAAGTTTAAAAATCTGAGGTTTTATCACGACTTCGTGCATTACGATGTTTTTAGGCGCTTCGATTATATCTTTGACTATTTTGGCTATATCTTCCGGTTTTATATGTGCGAGTTCGTCAGATGACGGTTTGAAATAAGTGTTTTTATGAAAGTTTGTAAGTGTCATATCCGGCAGAATCGTACATACTTTTACGCCGGATTTTCTCACTTCTTCAAAAAGTGAAGTGCCGAAATGCCTCAGTGCCGCTTTTGTTGCTCCGTAAACGACACCCTGACGTGCCGGGTGGATTGCTGAAGTGGATGAGATGTTTATTATAAAGCCTCTGTTTTTTTTGATATCTTTTAAATGGTTTTTGGTCAAAATCATAGGAGCTAAAAAGTTGACGTTTATCATCTCTTCTATTTTCTCTATACCTATATCTTCAAACTGGCCGAAATAACCGATACCTGCATTGTGTATTATTCCGTAAACGTCTTCAAACTTTAGATCTTTTAATGCGTTTATATTATTGAAATCTATTTTTTCGTCGCAATTTCTGCAAAGTGTTATTATTTCATAATCTCTGAGAGTTTCTTTTATGGCTTTTCCAATACCGCTGCTTGCACCAGTTATAAGTATTTTCATTTATTTCCTTTATTGTTTTTGTATTTTACCAATTATACATAATCTTTAATTTTTAGTTATAATGTTTGATATAATTAAAAAAGTATCAGTTGTGTAAAATAGAAAAATATCAAAAAGAATTAACTTTATATTAGAAAAATTAAGATTTTGGAGATATGTTATTTTTGCAATAGTTTCAGGTGTGGTTGGAATTTTGTTTAGTTTGTCTCAAAATAAAATAAACATAAATACAGGAATAATTCTTTTATTGATATTTGCTTTTATAGGTGTAATTATTTCAATAAGAAGAATAAGTAATTTGACAGCAAAATATATTTATTTTTTAGATCTTTTAGAAAAGGAAGAATAATGGAAATTGCAGCTTATATTATAGGGTTTTTAACATTAGCGGCTTTTTTATATTTTATGTGGATTGATACATCCGTTAATCTTTAATTATTACCAATTAGCCCTCTGACATATTCAACAATTTCTATTTCATCTCTGTATCTGGCTTCGCCCTTTTTGATTTCATACGGATGCCACACTACTTCACTTAAATGAATTTTACGAAGTTTTTTTAAAAAGTCTTTATTCATTCTAAACGCTCCGATTTCTATGTTTATTCTACAAAGATCTATTTCGCTTTTTAAATATTCGATAAATTTTTTGTAAATTTCTTTAAAATTTTCGGTTTTAATTACAGGGTCTATTGCTATTTCTACGTTATATCCTTTTGCGATTGCGAGTTTAAGGGCTTTTATTCGTTTTTCAAGTGAAGGGGCTTTTTTTTCGAACCTGTTTATTTCAACGGGTGAGAGTGAAAATCCAAGCAGAAAGTTTTGCGGGGGATTGTCAGGGAGTCTGTCTACGTTTGCGGATTTGGTGCGGCTTTCGATGAGAAGATCATCTCTTTTTCTTGCCAAATCAATCCATTTTCTATGAAACGGATATATTCCCTCAAATGCCAAAAGATCCGATTCGTAGCTTATTGCTATATATGCGTTTTTCAGTTGTTCTGCTTCTTTTAAAAAATCGTCTTCATTTACGAATATTACGGGATATCCGCACGGATACATACCTCCTATGTAGCAGTATTCGCAGTTGTATACACATCCGAGTATCTGGGTGGAGTAGTAAAACTTTTCATATCCTCTGCTGTTGCAAAAAGCGCTGCCTTTATATAGGAATTTATCTTTTTTTTCGGCTAATATAAGTACGTTTTTGCTTTTTTGGAAGTTAAAGTCCTGATGAGAGCGGTTGAATATATCTTTGTAGTGGTTGATTTTTATTATTTCAGGATTGAATTTTTCTGTTATGTGTTTTGTGACCGGGTGATTTATTATATGTTTTTCAATATAACAGATCAAGTGTTTCCTTTTTTTGAAAGTTTATCATATATGGAGTATTTGATTACATTAATTTTACAAATATTAAAATGGTAATAATTATAATTTGTTATTTAATTAAAAAAGATGTATAATTAAAATAAGGCACACTCCAAAAGGACTGATATGAAAAAAATTTTGATATTTATAACTTTAACGATTTATTTATTTGCTACAAATTATATTGATGATTATGTATCTTTCCAGAAAATAAATCCAGACAACACAACAAATATATATGGCAATTTATTAATTACGGGTAATACTGTTATGTGTGTTACAAATAAAAATACTGCTACATATAGTGATTGGGAAAATAATTATCAAAATTTTGAATGTTCTAATGATTTACAGAATAATGATAATAATTATATTACAAGATATTTAGATATTGATAATGATTCATCAACACGTAATTCTACAAGCGCTATTATTCATTTACCATCTACATATAAAGAAATTGTATGGGCTGGAATATTTTGGCAAGGACATATAAATAATTATTCATATTTATATACGAAAAATAATAGGAAATTTTATAGTAAAGATTATGATGAGTTTACTGATGATGACATTACAAAAACAGATGCTAACAAAATTAAATTAAAAGTTAATAATAATAGCTATATTGATATTATAGCTAATGAAGTAGATTATCATATTCATACTGATTATGATAATCCGACATTTAACGAAAAAGGGGCAAGATATTCAGCATGGGCAGATATTACTAATATTATAAAACAATATCAATATACAGCAAATACTGATATTAATTTTACAGTGGCAAATATAGCTACTACTGAAGGGCTTGATGAAAATCATGGTGATTATGGGGCATGGAGTATTGTAATTATATATAAAGAAGATGTAAATAATCCTGCAAGTAAATTAAGAAATAATTCAGTATATTATGGTTTTGAAAAAGTATATGATGATTATGGCAATGATGCAGTTAGAATTAATATTGATCATCTTGTATTGCCTAATAAAGTTGGACAAAAGATAAATACATATATGGCACTTTTTGCTGCTGAAGGAGAATACAGATATGGACCTGATACGGCAAAATTGAATAATGAGGAATTAAATGAAACCTTATTGTATAATGGACAAGAAGTTTTTGATCCGGAAAACGTATTTGATGCAAGACTTAGTGATGATATTATTAGATATCCTAAATTATATAATAATAACGGGATTGATATTGATATATTTAATAATGTTAGTGAGATTATGGAAAATTTAAGAGACAGTAATCCTGGACAGTTATATTATGATGTAACAATTACTTTAGAATCAGGTCCCCCTAATTATAATAAATATAACTCAGAAGATGCATATAATCCAAGTGTTGTAGTTTTTTCTACAGAGCTTTATCAGCCACGTGTATGTTATTATATTGACAAAATTGAAGATACTAACGGTAATGTAGTCTTTGAAAATGGAGAATTTGTAGGAAATATTGATCCATATAAAAAATATAAAATCAAATTATGGATCGCAAATATGAAAAATAGTGAAACTGATACCGATATTGATACCGCAAAAAAAGTAAAAGTGTTTATGAAAACAAATGATTTTAACTATACATTAGAGTCTACAGAAATTAAAAATATTGGATATCAAGACTTTATTCATCAAACTGATGCAAGTGGAGATGATTTATATACGTATATTGCAGACAATAATGAAAGTGATTATCACTTGGGAGTTGATGCAAACTCAACTGATGGAGGTACTATTGAAATAGCTACTGGTTTTGACGATGATGTACATAAAGCATATATAGACTTTAATGGAACTTTTTTAGTTAATAGCGGTAGTTTGATAGATTTGGATAATATATTTAATTTTAAATCTTCGTTTTCTACTGATTACGTAACTATTGATGAAGAGAATGCGTTAGAAATACCAAAATGTGTTGATTTTAGTACAACCGGTACTGTTTACTCTGCAATTACAGGAACTTTTAACGTTGTAAACATGGATTATGTGGATGATTCGACAATACCTTTGGATGATACGGGTGTAAATGCGCTTAAGACGCAGATTGTTAATCATAATTTTCATTTAAGAACGGTAAAAGTTAAAGATGATAACGTTACTGTTGAAAAATTTAACGGAATAATTAAAGTCAGTTTAATACCCGCTCTTAATTATGAGAGTTTGAATGAAACCGAAAAACTTGATCTTTTAAACAGTGCTAACGAAATCAGCACTAATTACGTACCGATGGGAGATTCCGGAAGTGATCCGTATTACGGAGAATTTAACAAAACTATTTCACGTGCTGTAAGGGAAGGTACTTATAAAATCGTATATCTTGTACACAGTGACGGAAGTATTGTTGAGAGTGCTAATAACTGTTTAAGTTCGGTACCTGATTATAATTGTATATGGGGAATGCTTACTGAAGTTTATACAGACAGCGGTTATCAGAATACTGCAAATGGAAATAACGTATGTCCTACCGGGCAGGTAGACACTACCGCATGTACGTGCGGAGATGTCTGCAGCTACGGTACAAACGGGCAGGGTAACGGCGGTGCAAATGGTGATGACCATGCCAGTGAAGAATGTCTTGCATGTGTATTTGGTAGTTTGCCTACAAAAGCATCGCTTGCAAGAGACAGTTTTTCAATAAGACCGTATGCATTTAGGGTGTTTGGTAATAACCAATATAAAAAAGCCGCAGAAGAGTTTAATCTTACCGTTAAAGCTGTGGATGAAGCCAATAATGCCATTACATCAGGTACTGTGGCGTCTGTGAGTGGTGTGGCGGATTATAATGTTTCTCTCGGAGATTTGAACTTTTCATCAAGTTTTTATACACCAACTGCCACCGAGCTTGCTCAAATGCAGTCGGATATGGGGGAAAGCAATGTGTCGTTTTGTCCTAATGCGGGGGTGTTTACGGTTGTGAACAATCCGTCTTTTGCTAACGGCGAAGTTAATGCGAGTCTGAAATTTTCCGAAACAGGAATTTTGACTTTGAATGTTTCAGAAATAAACGGAAGTGAGTTTGCGAAATGTGATGAAGACGATACCAACGATTCACAAAGACTTATAAATCCGGCAACCGTTATTTTGGATGAAAACGATATAAACAAAACCGATGTATTACTGTTTATTCCGTATGAATTTAATACCACAGCACAGTATTCAACTACGACAGGGGCAAACTGGGTATATATCTCAAATGACGTTAACAGATCAAACGACACGAATACAACTCCTGCGATGGGTGCATACGTGCAGTATAATATTGTCGCACTTAATAAAGACGGTGCTGTAACTCAAAACTTTACAAAAACCTGTTTTCCTGATTATACTACTAACTGTCCTACTGTAAACGGTATTAAACTTAATTCAACTTTTGATTTGATACTTGATTTAAAATTAAGCACCACAAAAGATGTAAATATTTCACTCTATAACGAAGATGCAACCGATTCAAGCAAAATCCCTGTATGGCATCAGTCATATGAACTTAACACATCTTCGCAAAACGCTTTACAAGAAAGTGTGTCTTCATTGAATTTTAATAACGGACATGCGGTAACCAAAGTCTATTTTAATATCAATAAAGATTATAGAACACCTATGGGTGAAGTTAATTTGACTGTAGGAGATGTTAATACATCTACATCGTGGATGAACAATCCCGGTGCTACAAATATATTTAACGGTGTTAATCTTAATCAGCGGGTAAGTTTTATTTACGGGCGTATTAAGGTTTCCAATGCATCTGCGTATGATGTGGATGTCAATACAACATTTGTATATCAGTATTGGGATGATAATGAAGGATGGAAGAAAAATACGGCTCATACTGCCCAGACGTTCGGTAAGTTTTATGATTTAAACTCTACCATAAACCCTTATATCACAATTACAAACTATCCTCCCGCTTTTGTAAACGGTGAACAAAAAGTTGAATTTCACTCTTCTCATCTTCCGCCTTTTAGTGAAAAAGTACATTTAAAAATAGATCCTTGGCTGTGGTATCATCCTCTTGCAAAAAATTATCAGGATCCAAGTACGACAAATACCGACTGTCTTACACATCCTTGTATGACGTTGAGTTTTATGAAATCGGGTTCAGCTTGGGGCGGCGTACAGAGTGAGAGTAACAACACAAAATTCAATCAGGAAAACAGAACGGTTGATTTGAATGTGAGTAAAAAAGATCTAAACGTATCAAAATCTCAGGTTAAAAAAATAAACTGGTAATCACCACCGGTTTATTTTACAAATTTTAATAATAGAATATAGTTAATAGTTGATGGTTAATGGTGGATGGAAACTATCAATAATAGTTCTTATAACTAAATAACTAAAATAGCGGCTTAAAACACATTTAACGTATCTAAAAATTTTTTTACTTCCTCTTTTTTGTTTAACTCCTTAAAAGCCGGGAGCGGAATGTTTTTGATTTTATAAAGTGTAAGTATCTGTTTAAGCTGGTTTTGCTGTGTTTTTGTAAGTCTCATTTTGGATTTTGCTTCAGATATTTTTTCGTCTATTTCTTTAAAAAAGTCATTTTTTTGCGAAAATTTTTCAATTAAAAGATCTATAATATTTAAATGACTGTTTATCAAATCCGGTATTTTTTCAGGTTCCGGTTTTTTTTGGGGGGTGTCACTTACGATTTTGTATAAGATTATTTCATTTACGTTTAGAAATTTATATGCCGCTTCAAAAAAAGCGCTTGATTCCATATCGGTGAGTTTATAGTATTTTCCGATTTTGGATACAGTATATACCTCTTCGCTCGGTGAATGGATAATATCGGGATAATACTCATACCCGGTATCGGTGTCAGTTATTTTGTGAATGAAAAAACCTTCGTTTATCTCGTAATCATCGCTACCTGCTATTCCAATGTTCAAAGTAGGGCAGTTGTGTTTTGAGAGTAAAAGGGCAGTGTTTATCGCACATTTGATTTTACCCTGTCCGGTTATGATAAGGTTTATATTTTCGTTTTGGTATATACCGTTACTTGACTTTAGTTTGTATTTATTTATAATGGGCTCGGCTTCAATTTTTAAAGCCGTAACGATGTTTAACATATAAAGCCTTTTTTGAAATTATAATAAATGTATAAAAGTTTTATAAAACTATGATTTAAAGGGAAAAAATGAACGAATTTGAAAAATATAGACAATACGTAATAAACGGAGAGTATTTTGAAGCGCATGAGGTTCTTGAAGAAGTGTGGCAGGGACTGAGAAAGACGGATGAGGATATTCAGTGGGCTTATAAAGGTCTTATAAATGCGGCCGTGGCACTTGAGCTTAAAAAAAGAAAAAGAAGAGAAGAAGTGTATAAAATGGTATGGGGTAATTTTGAAAAATACAGAAAATATTACGATTTATCCGAAGAGATAAAAAAAACGGCGCAGTTTATAGAGCGGTTCAAGCCGTTTTAATACACTTCCCAGAAGAAATTGATCCACTCCTGTGTTTCATGAAAATAGTAATCAGGTTTGAATTTTGAAGTCGGTTTGTAAAATATTGATATGGTTTTGAAGTTTTTATCGGGATAATGCTCTTTTAAAACTTTAAGTACTTCTATATAAGTATCACCGCTGTCGCTTATGTCGTCTACGACCAGAATCTCATTGTAATCTTTTAAATCCGGAATGTTGAATATTTTTATGCTTCCGAGTTTTTTATCTTTATCGTAAGAGATTGCGTTTATGCTGAATACCTCTCTCATATTGAGTTTTTCCGCTAAATGGTGTGCAAACGTAAGTCCTCCTCTTGCAATTGCCAAAATCGCATCCGGTTTGTTGATTCTCAGGTTGCTTAGATCTTTTTTAAATTCGTCAAACGTGTAGTTTTTCATATGCTTCCTTTATCATTTAGGTGTTATTTTATTTAGATATAATATCGAAATATTACGCTAAAGGGTGAAAAATGGGATTTATTTTTAAATTCTTTAAAGAATTAAACAGTGCCGAAAATGAAAAGTTCATATCTCTCGCGCTCGTTCTTGGACTTATGGCGGGATTTTTGCCGTTTTTTAACATCATAACGTTTATTATTTTAATAATTGCACTTTTTTTACGTATTCCTTTCGGGCTGTTTCTTGCAAGCTGGGGAGTTTTTACGTTTGTCGGGGCTCTTTTGGATCCTCTTTTTGCAAATGTGGGATATTATGTTTTAACGTTTAAACCTTTGGTGCCTTTTTTTGAATTTTTATACAATCTGCCTCTTATGAGATGGAGCGGTTATAACAATACCGTGGTAATGGGCGGAGCTATAATAGGTTTGATATTCGCGGTAATTGGTTATTTTGTTTTAAATAGTTCCATTAAAATTTACAGGGAGAAGTTTTTTGCTTTTTGCGCTAAATTTAAAATTTTAAAATGGATTGTTCCGCAAGAGGCCAAAAAAGGTAAAACCGTAAGAGTTTCTGCCGTAATTGCCTTTTTTGTGCTTGCAGGGGCGGTGGCTGCCGTTGTTATGCTGTTTTTGGATCCGGTGCTTAAAAGCGCAACCCAGTTCGTACTCTCCAAAACACTAAAAAAACCGGTATATATTCAGGAATTTAAAACTTCATTAACTTCGGGTGATTTAAATATTACCGGTTTATATATAGGTAATGTTAAAACCGATTCGGTTAATATGAAAGTATCGACTTATTATCTGCTTTGGAAGAAGTTTGATATTGAAAATCTTGAAGTAAACAATATACATTTTCAAAAAAGCGTAAAAGATCTGTTTAAAAAAGATAAACAAACAAAAAAAACAGCCGCAGAGGATAAAAGATTCAATATAAACCTTCCTAAGCCCGATAAAGTTCTTGCAGGCTACAAACTTGAATCCGTTGAGAAAATAAAAAAGCTCCAAAAAGATTATGAAGATTTTGTCGTACTTAAAAACAGTATTAAAAAAGATCTGAAAAGATACAAAGAGAAACTTGCAAAAATAAACGATGAGATAAAACAGCTGGATAAAGATATCAAAAAAATTAAATCACTAAAAGATATTAAAAATATTATAAAGCGGGTAGATAATATTAAAAAAGATCTAAAAACAATCTCTTCCGATTCGAAAAAATATAAATCACAGCTTGCCGAACTGAAAGATAAAATATTAAAAGATCTTGATGAAATTAAAAAAGCATCAAAAAACGATTATAAAAACGTCGCTTCAAAATATGATCTCATCAAAAGAAAAAAATATCTTAAATTTGCCGAGTCACTGCTTAAACCCCAGATACAGGAATACATTGATAAATTCTACGGTTATTATACGATGGTAAAACCGTACTTTCCAAAAAAAGAGGATGACGAGGTTAAAAGAAGCAAAGGTATGTATATTAAATATAAAGACCATATAAAATATCCTGATTTTGTACTTCAAAAAGCCAATCTCAGTGCTACTACGAAAAAAGAGAAATTCAGATTAAAAGTATCAAACATTACCACTGATCAGGTACTGTTAAATAAAAAAGCCGTTTTGGTGCTGACATCAACGTCTGATTATTATAAGTCTGCAATGTTAAAAGGTGAGTATTTTAAAAATTATGACCTAAAATACAATATAAAAAAACTTTCTTTGGAATCTATGAATATCGAAAAACTCGTTTTCGTAAAACCGGTTATTGATATTAACGGAAAAGGTGTTGTTAAAGCGCCTAAATACGGTTTTGATACTAAAGTATACATCAAGTCCTCTTCTCTTGCATATAAAGGGTCAAAACAGATTAATGATTTGATTAAAAATATTAAAGAACTTTATTTTGATGTAAAAGTGGATGGTGAGGGTAAAAAATACAGCATTAAAATCAACTCCGACCTTGATAACAAACTCTCAAAAATTATGGAAGAAAAAATAAACAAACAAATAGCGGCGTATAAAAAAGATCTTAAAAAACTTCTTGATGAAAAGATTAAAAAAGAGCTTAAAAAAACAGGGTTCGATCAAAAACAGTTAAAAGAACTTGATGAAATAAAAGATGTTGATTCGGCACTTAAAATATTAAAAGACAAACTGAAAAAATACTCAGAAGACAAGCTCAAAGAAAAACTGCAAAAAGATCTTTTAAAAAAGAGCGTAAACAAATACTTAAAATTTTAAATTAGGCTCTTTTTTTCAGATTTATCTTGAAATTAAAATAAAAAGTGGATATAATTTCAGTCCACAAGTTGTGGACTCGTAGCTCAGTTGGTTAGAGCAACCGGCTCATAACCGGTTGGTCGCAGGTTCGAGTCCTGCCGAGTCCACCACTTTTGCCCAGGTAGCTCAGTCGGTAGAGCAAGGGACTGAAAATCCCTGTGTCGGCGGTTCGATTCCGTCCCTGGGCACCATTTAGATCTTTTCATAAAAGTGTCTGGCACTTTTGCGATTATTAATGTACTCTGATATTATGATACTGACAAAAGTAAATATTGATCAGTTTTTTAATGAGAAAAATTATAAAACATTAATCGTTAACTTTTGTCAATATTATCACCCATTAACAATAAACCATCAACTATCAACTATTTGACCCCGTATGTGTGTATAAATTCTTTTTTGGTTATAAGGTTTTCAAGTATTGCAAACAGTATCATAAAATTAATAAAACTTGTTCCTCCGTGACTGAGTAGAGGCAGTGGCACTCCTACTACGGGAGCGAGGTTCATTGTCATAGAGATATTGATGTATGAGTATACAAACAGCATTAAAGCAACACCCGCAAACATTACCTTGGCAAAATAGTCTTCTTTTAGTTTGTTGGCTATACTCATGAGATAGTAAATTAAAACAAAATAAAGCAGTATAACTCCCAAAGCTCCTAAAAAGCCGAATCTTTCAACAAGATAAGCAAATATAAAATCACTGCTTGCAATCGGCAGGAATTTAAGCTGTGTTTGGGTCGCTTCTTCTTTTGATTTACCGGTGAGCCCTCCGCTTCCGATTGCTATAATCGACTGTTTTACGTGGTAGCTCGGCTTATTTAGGAAATTTTCTATTCTTTGTTTTTGATAGTCTTTCATAATATATTTGTAATACACCGGTGCAAAAAGTACGGCCCCTATGCTAAGAGATATCCAGATTTTTTTATCAACTCCTACGATAAACAAAACTCCGAAGCCTATTATTAATGTAATTAATGCAGTTCCCAGGTCAGGTTCCTTTGCTATCAGGACAAACGGCAGAATAATATAAAAAGAGAGCTTTAAAAACTCTTTAAAGTTATAATATGGTCTTGGGGGATATTTATATATGAGGTAACCGAGCATTAGTAACAGGGTCGTTTTCATAAACTCTGACGGCTGAATGGTAATGTTTAGAAACGGTATTTTCAGCCATCGTTGCGCTCCTAATATCCGGATACCAACCGTGTCCACTAAAATAAGAAGAACAATATTTATCCAATAGATGATAGGTACAAGCCACAGAAGTTTTCTGATGGGTATGAGGTATGTGATAATAAAAACCAAAAATCCGATTCCTATGTAAATCAGTTCTTTTATAAAAAGTCTATGTGAAATTTCATTTACTAAAAACAGACTGATAAAAATAAAAGGGAGAATAAGAAAAAGAAGAGTTAAGTTGAACTTTTTTCTCACTTACAAGGCTCTTTTTCGTATTTTTCAAATATATTGTCAAGTGTAGATGAGAGTCTTTGAGAAATGTTTTCAATTTCAGTAAAGTTGTTAATTGTTTCATCTTTACGTTCGATACATGTATGGGTTTTAGTACATTCAAGCGCTTTTTTTGTAAGCTGATGTATCTGTTTGTGAAGATGGTCTTTGATTGTTTTGTATTCAGGATAACATCCGATTTTTTGTAATGATTCTTCGCTGTTAAGCCATTTACCGAAGTTACAGTTGTTTTCATCTGTGATTTCTATTTCTTTTTCTTCGATAACCGCATCGTGAGCGTTCAGTTTAAAGATAAGATGAGAAATTTTTGCTAAATCCATAAGCATTCTTGTAAGTGCCAGGTCAACGTTTCTTCTGTTTTCGAGAGATTTGTCTCTAAATCCGATAACCATATTCTGTACAACTTCGATATCTTCTCTTGAAGTGGTAGCCATTTCTGTGATTTTATCTGAATTAGCCTGAATATCGCTTGTTTCCTGTTGTAAAGTTTTAATCGTAATAGAAATTTCACTTGTTGCTTTTTGTGTTCTTTCCGCAAGTTTTCTAACTTCATCCGCAACTACCGCGAATCCTCTACCGTGTTCTCCGGCCCTTGCCGCCTCGATTGCGGCGTTAAGAGCAAGAAGGTTTGTCTGATCTGCAATGTCGGTAATAAGTTCAACGATTTTACCGATCTCGTCAGTTCTTTGAGAAAGCATATTAATAGCTTCATTTGTGTGTGCGATAAAGTCTATAAGTTCGTTTAATACATTTGTAAGGTTTTCAATTTTAACGGCACTTGCATCCGCACCTTCATATATTTCACCTGATAGTTCGTCGATCTTAATCATAAATTCTTTAAGTTTCGTATCAAGTGATGTCTGAATCTGGCTAATTTGAGTTTTAATTCCTCCTCCGAGGTTGTTAAGTGTCATTGCAAGTTCGCTTCTTGCCTGTTCTTTTAGCGCTGTTGAAATGGCGTCGATTGCATCGTTTAGCATAATTACGGTTCTTCTAAACGTTCCCTTGTAACCTTGAGGTGCTATGTCTCTGTAATCGATACCGTTTTTGGCTGCGTTGATTGATTCTTTGATATCTCTTTCAAACGCTTCGAGCTGATCAAGAAGATCGTTAAGTGACCATGCGGCTTTGGCATACTGATCATTCATATTTATATGTGTGATTCTTTTTTCGAAGTTTCCGTTTGAAGCATCGATTAATATGTTTTCTATTTTTTTAAACAGATCGGAAGAGTTCGTACCGGCTGATGTTTCGGAGTTAGAAAAAAACGCAACGGCAGAAACTATAAGCCCGGCAACGGCAATCACTGCCGAGATATAATCACCGTTTAAACCTGTAACCGCCCCCAAAATAAGAAAAATTACCCCGCTTATTGCTGATAAAGTTTTATAGTTCATTGATAATTCCTTTTTGAATTTTTAGCATTACTTCGTTAAATTCCATGTTGTGTTTTTCAAGAAGTTCGTTAACGGCTCTTAAACCGCCTTCCATTCCTTCGCTGTTTTCAATGCTGAGTAGGGTTTTATATAACGGTTCGATAATTTCTTTAAAGCCGTCTCTCGGTTTTCTTCTTACCGAATAATAGCCTATCATATTGCCGTTGTTGTCATATGTTGGTGAGATATTTGCAAACACCCAGTAATACCCTCCGTCTTTTCTTAAGTTTTTAACAAATCCGAACCATTCTTTACCGTTTTGAATATGGTCGTAAAGTACTTTAAAAGCGCATCTTGGCATATCCGGATGTCTTAGGATGTTGTGAGGTTTCCCGAGAATTTCCTCTTCGCTGTAACCGCTCATCTGGATAAATATCTGGTTACCGTAGAGAATTTTGCTTTTGAGGTCTGTTTTGGAGATTATAAAATCTTCTTCGTTTAGTACAACTTCTTTCTCAATAGGAGTTACGGTTGGTTTTTTCATCTTTTCCCCTTTAATTTGATTGCATCGATATTATGCTGTGTAATTTCTTCTAAATTGTCAAAACTGTCAACCAACAGCACTATTTTAGAATCCAACAGATAATCATCGGCAATTTTTTGAAATTTTTTTGCTTTTTTTATTGTATCACAAAAAATATATTTTGCACCCAAATTGACCGAAAAAAGCATCTCTTTAATGTCAGATGCAAAAACGCCAAAAGGGATGTTGTTAATCTTACAAAAATTGTACAATTCCAATGATGAATCACAGTATTTAAATAAAAGAGTCGAATTTGAAGGAGAGTTTTTAATGTCTTCAAGTGTATTTACTTCATAAAACTCTTCATTGCTAAACGGTTTTTCAAGAATCAGCATAGCAGTCCTTGCAAAGAAGTTTGCCGTTTTTTTCCTTCATCTCTTTTTTAAGTACGAATGTGCCGCATTTTGCACACTGGACGAATTCGTTTTCTTCACTGTCCTCTTTTTTTGTAACTTCCCTTGATTTAATAAAAAAGAAATAAATAGCCACTCCTATTAATATAAACAGTATCAGTTTACCCATTGATGTCCTTTATAAACAGATAGTTTCTGTTTCCTTTTGAAATCAGGTTTACGTTCATGTTTAGATCTTTTATCTCGTCAAGAACGCTTGAACCTTTGTATAAGAGTATTTTACCATTTTTTTCAAGGTAGGGTTTTGCTATTTCTATAATTTTGGGTGTCGGCATCACCGCCCTTGTGGTAATAAGATCGGCTTTCGGGATGTTTGCTTCTTCAAGTCTTGAAGGTACTATATGCACGTTTTTTAGGTTGAGTTTTATTTTCATATAATTTAAAAATGAGTATCTTTTTTTAAGAGGTTCTGCAAGATACCACTGTGTTTGTGGCATCGCCATGGCCAATATAAGTCCCGGGAATCCGGCTCCCGTGCCTATATCGATTGCTGTTTTGGCGTCTTTTATTTCTTCGAGGGGATATAAAGAGTCTTCAATCTGTTCTTGAATTTCCTCTTTGGTCTTGTAGTTTGTGAATTTGTGAACCCTGTTCCATTTAAGAAGTTCATTTGTAAATGTTTCGAATTTATCCATTTTTATCCTTGCAGATGTTGTCTTCAATCATTAAATATTCGTCTTTTGTCATTATACCAAGTGCGCTTAAAAGAGGCAGCGTCAAAAAGAAAAAAATCTTAGGCATTTCTATTACGAGAGGCGTTTTGCCGTATCTTTTAAACACTTCCTCAAAAAGATCTTTCATGCTTTTCACTTCTGTGCACAGCTCAAATTCCCCTCTTAGATCTTTTTGAATAATCATATTTATAGTTAAATAGATCTTTTCAATATCAACGGGCGAAACCTTCATTTTGGGTGCAAATATAAAAGGCATGTTTTTAAACTTTTCAAGATCTTTATAGAGTTTTTGTCCTTCTCCCAGAATTATGGAAGGTTTGATGATTGCGTAGTTTTGAAGTTCATTTTTGATTATCTCTTCAGCTACGGCTTTTGTGTGTTTGTATTTAGAGGGGTGGTTCAGTTTTGAACCTAATGCGGATATATGTATAAATTTTTTGTTTTTTACTTTTTTTATCAGATCTTTTACAGTTTGTATATGTGAGTCTTCGTATGTGTATTTGTCTTCTTTTAAGATACCGATGGTGTTTATTACGATGTCTGCATGTTCAATTGTGCCGCAGAGGCTGTTTTTGAAACGCTCTTTTAGGTATGAGCCTACAAAACCGCCAGAAGTTATGTATATTTTCATATCAGAGTTTATGTCCGAGTTTTTCTTTTTTTACTTTAAGGTAGTTTTCGTTGTAAGGGTTAGGTTCTATTTTTACGGGGATTCTTTCGATTACTTTGATGTCGTTAAACGCAAACTCTTTTCTCGGGTTGTTTGTCAGGAGCTTTATCTGTTTTATGCCGAAATGTTTTAATATCTCCTCAACAATGGAAAAATCCCTCATATCCGCTTCAAAACCGAGCTGATGGTTTGCTTCTACGGTATCGAGTCCCTTATCCTGAAGCGCATAGGCGTTTACTTTGTTAAAAAGTCCGATTCCTCTTCCTTCCTGTCTGAGATACAGTACAACTCCTCCGTGTTCGCTGATTGTTTTAAGAGCAAATGCAAGCTGGTCTCCGCAGTCGCACTTCAAACTTCCCAAAGCATCACCCGTAAGGCATTCGCTGTGGATTCTTACGTACGGTGTTTCGGGCATGGTCTGTGTAAAAATAGCCAGGTGTTCTTTGTCGCCTTCTTTAAAAGACTGAATTTTAAAAATACCGTATTTGGTTGGAAGAGTCGCAATTTCTGATATTTTCAAAAATTCTCCTTTTTTGATAAAATTATACCTCAATTATGAAGTAGTTAAGTAGATAAGTTATGAACTATTTTCGTAATATGCCGATACGTTACAGATAATTTGCTGAAAACTTATCTATTTAACAACTATCTACCCATGTATAAAGGATTTAAATTGAGACATTTTTTATGGCTTTGCGATTACACAAAAGAGGAGATTAAAGAGATAATCGATCTTGGTTTTCAGATCAAAAAAGAGACTAAAAACAAGGTGTTTAAACCGTATCTTAAGCATCAGCAGCTTGCAATGATTTTTGAAAAAAGCTCGACTCGTACCAGGGTTTCTTTTGAAGCGGGTATCAATCAGCTCGGAGGAAACGGGCTGTTTTTAAGTTCTCGCGACATACAGCTCGGACGCGGTGAGCCTCTTAAAGACACGGCGAGGGTCATTACAAGAATGGTTGATATGGTTATGATAAGAACTTTCGGTCAGGAAAGGCTTGAAGAGTTTGCAAAATACAGCAGGGTGCCTGTAATTAACGGTCTGACCGATCTGTGCCATCCGGTGCAGCTGTTGGCGGATCTGATGACGATGATAGAGTTTGGTAAGTTTGATTTTGACGCTCCTTCCAAAACGCTTGTGGCATATGTGGGAGACGGTAATAATATGGCAAACTCATGGGCCGTTCTTGCAGGAAAGCTCGGTTTTAACCTCAATATCGCAACTCCTATAGGGTATGAAATAGACGAGGGGATTAAGCAAAAAGCACTTGAATACGCTAAACAAAGCGGAGCAGAGATAAAGTTTTTCAACGATCCTAAAGAAGCGGTAAAAAATGCGGATGTGGTTACGACGGATACATGGGTGAGTATGGGACAGGAAGACGAAAAAGAAAAAAGAATTAACGACTTTAAAGGGTATGAGGTTGACGAAGCTCTTATGTCGCTTGCTAAAAAAGACGCTATTTTCCTTCACTGTCTTCCGGCGTACAGAGGATATGAAGTGAGTGAAGATGTGTTTGAAAAACATGAAGAAGAAATATTCACAGAAGCGGAAAACAGACTTCATGCGCAGAAAGGATTGATGGTTTGGCTGAAAAAGTAGCAAAAAAATTAAATATAACCGAAAAAACAATAGTCGAATGTAAAGACTTCGAAGTTATTGAAGGGAGTCTTGATAACCCTTTGTGGATTCTTAAAATAGGCGACAAACTGAAAGTCGTTTTGGAAGTTGACGAATACATGAAGTTTATGGATTCGTTAAAAAACGTAATGAAAGAGAACTTCGAACTTAAACTCGAAAAAGCGATATTAAGCGAATTTCCTGTGGACTATGACGATGTAAAAGCCGTGGTTCTTGAAGAAATGAAACAAAATGAAAACGCTTCAATTAATGAAATAATAGACAAAGTAAAGCTCGAACATCCTAACCTGTTTTATAATCTCGAATTAGATAAAATCTTCTAAAGGAAAAATTTTTTCCTTTTTGTTAAATTATCCTTGACAAAAACTTTTTGATTGAATATAATTACACCGTAAAACATTACTGGAGGTGCCACATGGCATGTGAACAAGATACAAAAACATTAGCACAAGATGAAACAAAAAAAATTAATAAAGAGGAGGTTTCAATGGAAGAAATCAAAACACAAGAAGGTGTATTAGTATTAAAAAATATGCCTGAATTCAAAATGGAAGCATACAATGCGGAAACAGGAAACTACACAGAAGTTTCAAGCGAAGATTACAAAGGAAAATGGACTGTAGTATGTTTTTACCCTGCAGACTTTACATTCGTATGTCCTACTGAGATAGCGGCTATGAATGCGGCGTTACCGTTTTTAAAAGAACTTGGTGTGGAAGTACTTGCAGTATCAACTGATACAAAATTCTCACACAAAAGATTCGTTGAGACTGAGCCGTTACTAAAAGATCTAAAACTTACAATCGCAGCTGACCCGACTGGTGAAGTTACAAGAAAATTCGGTGTAATGATCGAAGGTGCTGGACTTGCTCTAAGAGGAAGATTCCTAATCAATCCGGACGGACAAATCGTAGCTCAGGAAGTTCAAGCTCCGCCTGTAGGTAGAAGCGTAAAAGAATTCTTAAGACAGATTATCGCTCATCAGCATGCATACAAAACTGGTGAAGTTTGTCCTGCAAACTGGAAACCTGGTAAAAAAACATTACCTGTAAACACTGATATTGAGCCGATGACTGGTAACGTTGGAGCATACGTAACTTTAGCTGACTTAGTAGACGCTGAAGACGTAAAAGAAATGGAAGAAATGGTTAAGGCGTTTAAAGCCTAATCTCCTTCCATTTTTGTATTTGAAAAAGTATAATTCCATATATTTTTTCAAATATAAAAAGAAAGGCACTAATGAAAGAAATTAAATCGCTCTTAGAGGAATCGAATCTCAAAATTACGCCTCAAAGACTTGCAATATTAAAAGAGCTTGACCAGAAAGGTCATGCGAGTATTGAAGAGATATATGAAGATATAAGAGATTTTTTCCCTTCAATATCATTAGCTACGATATATAAAAACATTACGGCTTTAAAAGATGAAAACATTATAAGCGAAATATGCCTTCATCAAAAGCCTAAATTCGAAATAACAAAAGAACCGCACGCCCATTTCATATGCAAAAAATGCGGTATGGTTGAAGATGTGCCTTTTAGCGACGTTATAAAGGGTGAAATCGACAAAAACTATCCCGACTCACAAAAAGAGCTATATATATACGGTATCTGCAAAGACTGCCAGAAAAATGGTAATAGTTAATTTAATTACCGATTTTGAACTCCCTTTTGTTTTTTCTTTAAAAGAAAGAAGAAAAGTATTAAACTCCATTAAAGAAAAACTAAAAAAATTTAATGTTTCGGTATTAGATCTTTCCGACGAATATCCCAAGGAAGCAACAGTTGCGATTGTTTATGCTGCGCACAATGAAAAACAGGCGGGAGAGATTAGAAGAAGCATTGAGGAGTTTTTATTTAAAAACTTCCCGGAAATAGAGTTTTTTTTCGATATAGAGATTATTTAGATCTCTATAACCCTTATCATATTGGTAGTGCCTTCTTTACCTACAAGGCTTCCCATTGTGACAATTACCATGTCGCCTTTGTTGAAACATCCGGTTTTAACGGCGAGTGATCTGAATTTTTCAATCAGTTTTTCAGGGTTTTTTATTTTAGGTATTTCAAAAAGAGGTTTAACCCCCCATACCATGTTTAGTTTTCTGCTTGTTTCCCTGCTGTGCGTTACTGCAAAAATAGGAGCTTTTGGTCTGTATTTTGCAATACTTTTAACGGTAGTACCGCTGCTTGTAAAACAGATGATTCCTTTAGGTTCAATCCCTTTGCAAAGGTCAGCGACACTTGCCGCAATCGCATCTTCATCAAGGATTTCATATTTTTTATAATATGGATAAATGTTTTGAGTCTCAAGTATTACGTTTTTAAGTGTTTCTACTGCTTTTACAGGGTATTTCCCTACTGTCGTTTCATCACTGAGCATAACTCCGTCGCTTCCGTCCATAACGGCGTTAGCCACGTCGCTTACTTCCGCACGTGTCGGAAACGGTGAGTTTACCATTGATAGAAGCATCTGAGTTGCGGTAATTACCGGCTTTTTAAGTTTGTTTGCGCGTCTTATGATTTTCTTTTGTATAACGGGTACTTTTTCAATTCCCACCTCAATACCCAGATCACCTCTTGCAACCATTACACCGTCACTAACCTCGAGTATTTCATCAAGGTTTTCGACTGCCTGTTTTGTTTCTATTTTGGCTATCACCCACGGGTTTGCACCGTGCTGTTTTAGTATGCTTTTGGCTTTTAAAATGTCTTTTTTAGAATTTACAAATGAAATTGCGACAATATCCACTCCGTTTTTCGCACCGAAAATCAAATCTTTTTCATCTTTTGGAGTTATTGCCGAAATTTTAAGTTTTGAATGAGGGAAATTGACACCTTTTCTGCTTGAAAGCACCCCTTCGTTTTTTACTTCAAGAGTTAAAGAGTTGCTGTCTTTATCGACAACTTTCGTACGGATGCTTCCGTCTGCAAAAAACACATATTCTCCTATATTTACATGGTCGATAATTTCGGGGTATGTAAGCGTCAGGTCGTAAAGGCTTTCGGGATGTTTTTTTACAAGTCTTATTTTATCGCCTCTTTTCAGTTCCAAAAATCCGTTGATTTCACCGATTCTTATTTTAGGTCCGCTGATATCCTGCAAAATCGCCGTTTTGCTTTCAAGTTTTTTTGCCGCATCTCTTATCAGTTTTATAGAGTTTCTGTGTGTTTTATGGTCGGCATGTGAGAAGTTGAGCCTGAAAATGTCAACACCAGCATTAATCATTGATTCGATTTTATCCGATGACGATGGTCCGAGTGTCGCTACGATTTTTACTTTTTTCATTTTTCCGCCTTTTTAGAAATATAAATAATTATATCAAATTTGTACTTTACTTCCGGAGTATTGGAAACAGCGCGTGTTCATATGATATAATTTCAATAAAAAGCCTGATATGAAGAGTGAAATTATACAAAAATTAAAAAACGGTCTTGATAAAAAAGTTTTTGAAAATTATTTAAAAGATCTTTATCCCGGATTTGAGTTTGAAAGTGCGGTTGATTTACTTAAGTTTCAGGGGCTGCCTATAGTTATTGAAGGTGAAAAGGTTATATTAAAAACATCAATAACATCTTATGACGAATACGAATACTGTGTTGTAGACATTGAAGTAAATAATTCCAAACCGAATGTAGGGCAGGTGATAGAAATAGGGGCGGTGAAGATTAAGAATCTGCAGATAACAGATACTTTTGAGTTTTTGATTTATGCGGATGAAGTACCTAAGTATGTCGAAAGGGTTACCGGTATTAATCAAAAAATGTTAAAAAACGAAGCCTCTCAAAAAGAGATACTGAAAAAATTCAGACTTTTTTTAGGCGAGAGTGTATTTGTGGCACATGCTGCGGATTTTGATTACAATTTTCTGGCTCATCAGTTTGAAAAGGAAAATCTGGGAGAACTGTTAAACAGATTTTTATGCACTCTCACACTTTCACAAAAAACAATTCAGGCTGAAAGATACGGTCTTAAATATCTGATGGAAGAGCTTAAACTTCCTGAAGAGACCCATCACAGGGCGTTAGGGGATGCAAAAACAACCGCAAGAATATTTCTGATGTGTCTTGAAAACCTGCCAAAAGAGATAGTTACGACAGAAGATCTTATTGAGTTCGGAGCACCTACGAAAAACAAATGCAAAAAAAAGAAAAAATCTAAATAATGTCTTTTTTATAAACAACTATTCTGTTTCTTCCGCTCTCTTTTGCTTTGTAAAGTGCAATGTCCGCTCTTTTTATACATTCGTTTCCGTCATCGCAGTGATCCGGGAAAATGCTTATACCAAGACTTGCTGTTTTTTTAATCGAAACGTCTCCAAGGTCTATTTCCTTCTGTTCTACGCTTTGTCTGATTTTTTCAGCCACTTTTTCCACATCGTTTAGATTTTTTATGTTTTGTAGGATTACAAGGAACTCTTCTCCTCCGTATCTGATTAATATATCGCTTTGTCTGATAGAGTGTGCTATAAGTTTTGCGATTTTCTGAAGTACCGTATCGCCTGCTTTGTGTCCGTATGTATCGTTTACCTGTTTGAAATGGTCAATGTCTATCATTAAAAATCCGACTTTGTCGTTTCTTCTTTTTGCATTGCTAATAATGAGCGGAAGTATGTTTTCAAGATACCTTCTGTTGTATGTGTCGGTGAGAGGATCTTTTATTGTCTGATTGTGCAGCAGTTCAAGCGTATATTTCGCTTCGATTATTGCCGAGAGTTCTTTTAGATATGTTTTGATATACGGGAGGTTTTTGTTTATATTTTCAAGGTTTGAGTTTTTGATGTTGATTTTCAATATCCCTGTAAAATTCCCACCTGCGCTAAACGGAAGACATATATAATCGTTTTCGCAGTAATGCATACTGCATATTTTAGGATACTGTATAGAGTTTACGATGTTTTTTGTTCTGTAGGCACGGCAGTCTACAAAATTTTCAAGCGCGTTACAGCAGATGTCGCTGTTTTTGTAAATAAGGTCCGATTTTCTTTCATTGTTATCGATACCTATAATTACGTAATCTTTTAGATTAAAGCCGTTTAGTACGTCAATCAAGCGTTTAAAGATGTCTTCAGCGTTTTTATCGTCTTCTATAAGGCGTTTGAATTTGAATATGTTGGCGAGCTGTTCGATTGTTTCTTTTGCGTCGTTGAGCGGGTCGTCAGATTTTTCTTTTTCTATAAGAGATGTGTATTTTTCTTCTATAACACCGAAACTCTCTTTTAGTTTTTTCAAAAACGTATTGTATGAATCGACAAAATCTTTAGCTTCTCCTTTTAGTTTCGTATCGATTTTGTTGTCAAAATTTCCTTTTAATATGTTTGAAGTGGAGTTTCTTACGTTTTCAAGTATTTCAAGATAAGGTGTAAGGAAATAGTTTACTATCACAATTATAACTACCAGAGAAACTATGGCGATTGTTATTAACTGTACGCTTACATTTACAAGTTTGTTGTAGTAATCATCTGTACTGAAAACAATTTCAAGTGTTTCATTTTCATTAAACGGTGTTTTTATTACGAAAAGTTTTTTGTCTTTGTCGTAATACAGTGATTCGGATGAGGTTTTTTCATTTGTGAGTTTGATGTCTTTTATGTGTTTTGAATCTTTGATAAGTTCTATGAATTTCTGTTTGTCGATAACTTCTGTGAGTATTTCTTTAATTAACGAGGCTTCATTGATTATTGTAATGTTTGAAAAATTATAAAAAGTATATCCCACAATACCGGTTCTGATGATTGTCGAAACAAACATTATTGCGGCGATTATCAAAAGAATCTTTTTTTTCATTCACAAAGCCTTTTTAAGATATCCTTTATTTTTTCACAAAAACCGTTTTCTTTTGAAATAATAAACAGATCTCTCGCAATATTTTTTTGAGTCGATATTTTTACGTCTTCCACTCTAATGTCAAAATCGTCCAAAACCTGCATTATTGTAGAAACTATTCCCTTTTTGTCTTTTGTTTTTAATTTCATTGCCGCATAGTTGTTAGAATGGTGGCAGTCTATGTCGAACTCTTCAGGTGTGAATTTGACTTTGTGTTTTATCTGCATTTTTGTTTCAAACGCTTTTTCAATATATTCCCCTATAATAGGAAGATCGAACTCTTCAACCGATGTATTGAATTCTATTTTAAAATATTTCAGGTTTCCGATTTTATAAATTGACAGGTGGTTTAGTTCAAGTTTTGCAAGTTTGTCCAAAAACCAGCCAAGGGAAAAGTTTAAAGAATCTTCTTTTACGATATGTATTATGAGATGTTTGTCGTTTTCGAATTTATATTTGAATTTCTCAGTATCTTTTATCCATTCGAGAATTTTAAGTATGTCATTGACCGAGTTTTGCAAAAACAGCTGATTTGAAGGAGATGAAAGCACTTTTTTTTGGAAAAGTTTAGGTAACGATTTAAACGCTTCTTTTGATGTTAGCAGTTTTTCTTTTCTTTTTCTTTGTGAGATTTCACTTATGAGCTCCCTGTTTTCAAGTGCGTTTAATGTGTTGTAATAAAGGGTTTTTAAAAGTGATGCTTTAAACGGAGTAAATATTCCCACACCGACTGCTTTAATATCCGCAATCGTTAAGAGGTATAAAAGATCTAAAAACCTTTTGTTTTCCACAGTCTGTGCAAATGATAGTATGACTTTGTCGTTGTGTATGTCTTCCCTTTGTGCCGTGTTTGACATAAGAGTGTGATATCTTACGAGTTTGGATATGATATCGGGATCCGGCATTGCGAACTCTTCTGCGTACTCTTTTGCTATTTTGGCTCCGACAATGGAGTGGTCTTCAACCCTTCCTTTTCCGAGGTCGTGAAAAAGTGCCGCAAACCTTAAAATCGCTTTGTCGTTTTCATTTAATGAATTAAACTCTTCAAGGTTTTCAACTTCTTTAACGGTGTATAATGAGTGAATGTCGACAGGATACTGATGATAACCGTCAAACTGTGCCAGGTGTTTGATTTTTTCAAATGCAGGGATGATTTCTTCAAGTTTTTTTGATTTATAAAGTGAAAAGAGAAGAGGATAGAGTCCATGTTTGTAAAAGATCTCTTTTTTAAGTTTTTTGGTTATGTTGAATTTTGTTTCTTTTAAATGTGCGACTATGGATACGTCGCATTTTTTGTATTGGATGTCGAGCAGGGATTTTATGCTTTCTTTAAAGTTTTCTCTATTCGCAAAAGTCGTATAGATCTTTTCATCACAGAGATAATAGTTTTTTTTGACTCTTTTTTCTTTCATCTGGGAGTATGTATGGGCATAAAGATACGGTTTTATTATTTTTTTAATTACGATTGACGTAAATGTATTTACGTTCCAAAGTGCTTTTAAAAGATCTTTTATGAACTTTCTTTCAGCCGTAATTCTCGGTGAATCGACATACCCCATGTTCAGTGCGATCTCCCTTTGATATGCCAAAAGAACAGTGTCTATTTTTTTCTTGGCGGCCAGATGGAGGTATACACGCACTTTAAATAAAAATTCAAGTGAACTTCTGTATTCTCTGAAATCTTCTTCCCCGGCGTATTTAGGTACGAGATAAGCATTGTTCGGATAATTGAAAATAACTTTATTTATCCATAAAAGAGTGTTTGAATCCCTGATTCCTCCAAAACCGTCTTTGATATTCGGCTCCATGGAAATAGGGTATTTTTTGTGTCGCTCAAGCATTTCTTCATATTTGGCGAGAATATATTCTTTTTTATTGTAATTTCTTATTTTGTTCAGTTCGTTTTGGATTTCGTACCATAAGAACTTACTGCCGAATATAAATCTGCTCTCAAGCATAGCGGTTTTGATTGTTATATCTTCGTTGCTTGCCGGAAAAAGATCTTTTAGTTCGTGTACCCGGTGTCCGATTTTAAGTCCCAGATCCCACAGCATTGTTATGTAGTTTTCTATAATTTCTTTAAGGTTGTAGCCTTTAATGTCTTTGTAAACGATCATTATGTCAATATCCGAATAAATTGAAAGCTGTTCCCTTCCGTAAGAACCGAGGGCTATTATGGAGATGGGAATGTTGTTAAAAGGGGGCTGAAATTCCTGAAACGTCTTTTTTAAAATATATTTGTATATAAGAGTGACGAATTCATCCATTTTTTTAGTGTGTTTAACAAAAAAATCTTTTCCTCCCTCAACTTTTATGGAACTTAGATACTCTTTTATTTCTTTTTTTATCGCTTTTGCGATTTCAAGGTCGTTTTCGGAGGTATAGATTATCTGTTGTAGTTGCATTTTCTCTCCTTTTATGATATTTTAACGAAAAAGTAGTGAAGTTGTGAAGTAGCTAAGTTTGAAGGGACAAAAATGAACAGTTTGATATATAAGCTGGAAAATAATGAAGAATTAAACACCGAAGAAGCGAACAGACTGTATGATCTTGATCTTTCTGTTCTCGGAAAGGCAGCACAGAAAATAAGACTTGAGAAATTCGGCAAAAAAACCTATTTTAATATCAACAGACATATAAATCCGAGTAACATATGTAAAGACGTATGTAAATTCTGTGCTTTTTCAGCTCACAGAAAAAATCCTAACCCTTACACTTTGAGCATTGAAGAGTGTGTGGATATTGCAAAAAACGCATATAAAAAAGGGGCGAAAGAGGTTCACGTGGTATCCGCTCATAATCCTGAAGTAGGGTATGAGTATTATATGAATATTGTAAAATCTATAAAACAAGAACTTCCCGATATTCATGTAAAAGCGTTTACAGCTGCAGAAGTTAATTTTTTTAGTGAGCTCAGCGGAAAATCTCATAAAGAAGTTTTGGAAGATATGGCGAGTTCAGGTGTTGACTCTATGCCCGGAGGCGGAGCCGAGATATTTGATGAGGGTGTAAGAAACAGAATATGCAAAGGGAAAGTAAGTAGTGAAGAGTGGTTGAAAATTCATGAAATCTGGCATAAAATGGGCAAAAAATCAAATGTGACGATGCTTTTTGGGCATATCGAAAATAGAAGCCACAGAATTGACCATATAATGAGAATAAAAGAACTTCAGGATAAAACCGGTGGTTTCAACGCATTTATACCGCTTGTATATCAAAGAAAAAACAATTATCTCAATGTTGAAAAGTTTTTAACAGGTACGGAAATATTAAAAACAATTGCAATCAGCAGAATTCTGCTTCAAAATATACCTAATATAAAAGCATACTGGGTTACGACAACGCTTAATCTTTCACTTGTTGCACAGGAATACGGAGCAAATGATATCGACGGTACAATCGAAAGAGAATCAATAAATTCGGCTGCAGGAGCCCAGTCTTCTCACGGTTTAAATCTTCAGGAGCTTGTTGATTTGATAAAAGACAGCGGATTTATCCCTGTGGAAAGGGACAGTCTGTATAACGAGCTTAAGGTTTATTAAGCGTAGTTTTCTATTTTTTCCAAAAGAGTAACCGGAGAGATCGGCTTTATAATAACGTCGTCAGCTCCGAGAGCCAACGCTTCCGTTTTTTTACTGTCGTCGGTTGTAAGGATAATAATCGGAAGATTGATATACTCCGGCATTGACTTTATCTCTTTTAAAAACTCTATTCCGTCCATTACCGGCATTACTATATCAAGTAAAATCATATCTACATTATTTTCTTTTAAAGCACCGAGTGCTTCTACCCCGTTCCCCGCTTCAATTGCTTCAAATCCTTTTTTAGAAATGATTTTAATAATCAGTTTTCTATTGATAGGATCGTCATCCACAACTAAAATCTTCTTGTTTGACATCTATTTATCCTTTTATAACTTTTTGTATTGTTTCAGGCTGAAGGTCGGTAAGCGTTATATCCGCACCTTCAATCTCTTCATCAGCAAGTACTACTATTTTTTTAGGTTTAAGTTTTTTTAATGATGAAATAAGCATTCTTAAATCATCTTTTTCTTCAAAAGATTCATCTATAATTATAACCGCATTTCTGTGTCTGCTCAATGCTTTTGTAAGGTTTTCTATATCACCCACGATATGTACGTCATCAATTATATGTTTGACATAGCTTGATAAAAACGGACTTTTGGTTGCAAGTATAACAGAGTCTTCTTCCTGAACTGGCTGTGGTTTTACTTCTTCTTTTGTTTCTACTTCCACATCTTCAGAATAGTGTTTGTTAAAGTCTCCGTGCGCAACCCTTTCAAGGATTTTTAACAGTGCGTCTTTTGAGATAGGTTTTGAGATGTATTCATCCATACCGGCACCCAAGAACCTTTCCCTGTCTCCTTTTAATACGTTTGCGGTAACGGCAATAATCGGAGTGTGTTCGATCTCTTCTTCCTGTTCAAATTCAAGTATTTCCTGTGTAGCTTCGATACCGTCCATTACAGGCATCTGTACGTCCATGAAAATTACGTCGTATTTCTCAGGATTTATGGTGTATTTATTAAATGCTTCAAGACCGTTGTTTGCAAGGTCGCTTTCTATACCGAGTGATTTAAGCGTTGTCTGAAGCAGTTTTTGGTTGATAGGATTATCCTCCGCTATCAGCGCTTTTAGTGTATAAATTTCTTTGTGTTGAGGTTTACTCTCAGGTGCCACTTGTGAAACTTCGAGTTTGAATTCGTTTAGAGAATCGAGAGATTTAAATATTTTAGACGGAATATTCGGGTCGAATATTACGAAGTTGTAGTCGAATTTATTTATTTCTTCTTTTTTAGCGTAAGAAGCAATGAAAATTTTAGGTATGTTGATTGCGGATAGTTCTTCTATTATATCTTTATTGCTTTCTTCATAGAAAATAAACACAGCATCGAAGTTTTCTCTTTGCTGGAGCGTTTTTATTTCATTTACGTCGTTAAATCCTACTTTTTCCACGCCGAAATAAGAGAGGTACTCAAGTGTTGTTTCTTTTCTTAAAGTCTCTTTTTCTGTATTTAAAATAGCTATTTCTTTGTTTGCAAAAATATTTTTACCGTATTTCGGTTTAGCATCCACTACGTCAAATGCAAGTTCGAAATAAAATTTGGTACCTTTATTTAGTTCACTCTCAAGATTGATTTTACCGCCCATCATTTCTACGTATGACTTAACGATAGTTAGACCAAGACCGGTACCTCCGTATTTTCTTGTAACAGATTCGTCGGCCTGGGAGAAGGCTTCGAAGATTTTGTCTTTTTGTTCTTCACTCATTCCTATACCGCTGTCTTTTACTTCGAAGTAAATTTTCGCTTTATTGTCCACGATTTCCTGAAGCTGGATTTTTACATGTATCTGTCCGTTGTTAGGCGTAAATTTAATTGCGTTACTTAACAGGTTTGTAAGTATTTCTTTAATTTTTAAGATATCGCCTTTAATGACAGAAGGGATGTTCGGTGAAATCTGGGTTGTAAACTCGATGTTTTTCTGTGCGGCAGGTGTACCGAAAAGCTCAAGTGTGCTTTCAAATTCGTCAAGCGCTTTGAAATCGATTAGTTCAAGTGAGACTTTATTGCTTTCTATTTTTGAAACGTCTAAGATGTTATTAACAATCTGTAGGAGGTTTTTCGCACTTTGAGAGATCGTATTTACATAATCAAGCTGTTCTTCGTTTAGTTCCGTTGTGTTTAACAGCTCAAGGAAACCTAAAATACCGTTTAGTGGGGTTCTGATTTCATGAGACATATTTGCAAGGAAAAGTGATTTTGCTTTTGTCGCTTCTTCAGCCTTTTTAACAGATTCCTGGGTGACTTTAATGGCTTCATCCACAATTCTAAGAGCTTTTTCCATTCCCTGAGGAGTGGTGATGTCAACCTGAACCTCTTTACCTGTAATAGGCGTAAGAGATGTAAGCAGGTTCGAAAGTGATTTGATGTGTTTTAGGATTGCCCTGTTTAGATAATAACCGATAATCAAAATCAAAATAGCAATTAAGAAAACGGCGATGTTAAGGTTTCTTGTCTGAACCGCCTTAGAAATAATAATATTCAGGTTTTTAGCGATATCGTTATTTAAGTGATTGATTGTTTTTTCATAAAATGAAATTCTTTTGGTGAAAATGTTGAAGTAATCGAGCGCATCGATTGGGTAACCGTTAAATTCCCCTGTTATGTAATATTCCTGGTTTGCCTGTTGGAAATAATACATAATTTCTTTTATCTGTTTTTCAGTTTTTAGGAATTCTTTGCTTGTGTAGAGGTTTTTAGCCTGTTTGTGTTTTAAAACTTCCGTTAAAAGTATGTTTGAGTCGTGATAATATTTTAAAAGAATATTTTTATACTGCTCTTCAGTTACTGGTTCGTCCGCTGTAATGTAGTATGCTCCCACACCCCTTACGATACCTGTGTAATCAATCATTTTTTCATACTGGAATTTTAATATGTAAAAAGGTTTAAGCTCGGTAGGGAATTTTTTGAGGATTTTACCTTCCGTATTCATCAGTTCTGTAGAAAGTTTTGTGTAATAATTGAAAAATTCGTTTTCAATGTAATTATCTTTGAAGTGATCAATTTTTCTTCTTACATTCGGCAGCACATTTAAAAGCTGAATAATGTTTTTTGTTTCAGAATAAAATTCCGGGTTGTTTTTTATGAAGTTTTTAAAATCGTTAATAGCGGCATTCATTTGCGCTCTTTTGCTTAGTAAAAGCTGTTTTGAGTTAGGAAACTCTCCTTTTGATACGGAATAAATCGAACTCGTACCCCTTTCCTGTCCCAAAATAACGATAATTCTTTCAATTTTTTTTGCAAGTTCGAGATATTTTAAACTCTTTTGTGTCTGGTCGTATTTAATATAGCTGTTGTATAAAAAATAACCACTAAAAGAAATAAGAACGATTGACGGAATCCAAATGGCAATCGCCAGCAGTTTTGTTAATGACATTTTCATTGTTTAAGCTCCTTGAAATTTATTTTCGGACATTTAATTCCCATTTTTTGCAGTTTTCTTTTTGCCCGTCTGTTACCGAGCTGTTTGGCGGCACATATGAGTTTTATCGCTTTTTTTTCATTTTTTTCAACACCCCAGCCGTTTAGATACATTTCACCCAGCAGGTTTAATCCGTTAGCTGAAGGTCTGTTGTTTTCAATAGTGTGGTTTACGAATTTCTTTAAATAACCGTATGCCTCTATAAAAAGCCTTTGGGCTTTATCGGGGTTTGTCTTTAATAGTTTTTTCGCAATATTGACGTTTTTGTGAGCGTCAAAATATAAATTTTGCGCAAAAAGCGTAACGGATAAAAAAGCAAATATAAAAAGTAATCTTTTCATTACATACCTTTTACTATGTTTTGTAAATCTTCGATCGAGTCGATTTTCGTGTTTAAAAGTTTTTCTATATATTTTTTATCTTTTTGAAACTGCGCTTCGTTTTGTGAGTTCAGATAGCTCTGAATTGTCTGAAGTATGATGTCTTGAACATATTTTTCCGGCTCTTTTATCTGTTTTTCTTCTTGTTTGTTTTCTTCTGTTGAAATGTTCAGATCCATTGTCTGAGATTCGATAAGTTTATAAAAATCGTCTGTTAGGTGTTTGATTTTTTCAATACTTTCATGGTTTTTTGAAAGTTCGTCAAGTTTTTTTAGTACGAGTGCTATTTTGGAAAGTCTGAGATTCAGTGCGGCACCTTTTAATTTGTGATAGCTTTCATGCAGCTGGTCATATTTGTTTAGTGCCAGGTTTTTGTAGATGACGTTTTTTTCGTCTTTAATCTGGTCGATAAGCTGATAATACCATTCGATGAGCATTTTATATTCTATACCGAGCTCTTCAGAGGCTTTTTTAAGTTCACTTACTATTGCTTCGTTAAACTCTTGTTCGCTTAAATGAAGTATTTTTCTGATTTCATCAAGGTCGTCTTCAAATTCAAGTACAATATAACCTTCATCTTCCTCGGCTGTTTTGAACATTATATCTTCAGTTTCGTTTTCTTCAATGTCGATGTCTGCATCTTCTTTGGTTTCAATTGTTTTATCTTTAGGTTTTATTTCCTCTTGCGGTTCTTCTTCGTTTTCAATTTTCTTTATGCCCACATCTAAAGGTTTTGTTTCTTCTTCGGTATTTTCTTCTTGTACAACTTCTTCGGTTTGAGTGTTTTCTTCTTCTGCGGGCTCGGTGCTCGTTTCATGAGTCGCCTGGAGGATTTTTTCTTTTTCCGCCGATAAAAAGTCTTCTTCTTCTCTTATTCCCGGAGTTTCTTCTTCAGGTTTTATATTGTATGCCGGTTCTTCGGTTTGCTCTTTTTCCGGGTAAAATTCTTCTTTTATAGCCGGTTCGAAAGACGCTTCTTCCATCTGTGAGAAAACTTCCGATTCTTCTACCGGTTTTAAAACTTCTTGTTCGGTTTCGAGATCTTTAAGTTTAAAAGGAGGAATTTCACTTTCTTCTTTTTCTTTATAAACTTCCTCACTGCTAAGTTCAAATATCTGTAGATCTTTTGTAGTTAAAAGGGGAATTTGCTTTATTTTGAATTCAAACCCGTTTAGTTCGACCTTGTCTTCGGTGATAGATGCTATCTGTAAACTTAAAAGGCTCAAAAATTTTGACAGGTTTTCCAAATCCACATCTATAAGATTTAAAAGCTCTTTTTCAACACCGGTTATTTTTCCGTTTTCAAAAATAACAATCATTACTGTTCCTTTTCTCTCATTTCTTTGTAGATCTTTTCATACTTTTGTTTATCCGCCTCCGAAACCGGTTTTCTCATTGATATATATCCGACTTTTACGCCGTTTTCATCAAATATCGGTTCTATAAACGCTTCTACCCAGTAATATTTGCCGTCTTTTCTTAGGTTTTTAACGAAACCTCTGAATTTTTCACCCTTTTCGATAGTGTTCCACATCTGTTTAAATACGGATTTCGGCATATCGGGGTGTCTAATTATATTATGGGGTTTGCCTATTAGTTCTTCTTTTGTGTATCCTGAGAGTTTGCAAAAAGGAGTGTTGACGTACGTGATTAAACCTTTGAGGTCTGTTTTACTGATAATGGGTCTGTTTACAACGCCCACATCTTCAAAAGTTACCTCTTCATCGATTGGCTGTGGTTTCATTCTTAACCTTTAAATATGATAGCAAAGTGATATTTTTGCTATTTTAACTAAAATTTAGTAAAATGCAAATAAAAAAAGGGATATTTATGAAGGTTTTATTAATAAAAGATGTAAAAGGTTTAGGAAAAGCCGGAGAGATTAAAAATGCAAAAGACGGATATGCAAGAAACTTTTTAATTCCAAAAGGTTTTGCGAAACTTGCAACCGACGAGGTTATCAAAGAGTGGCAGGAAGAGCAGAAAAGAAAAGAAGAAGAGCTTAAAAAAGAACTTGCCGAGTTAAACGAACTCAAAAACAAAATCGAAAGCATTACTCTTCACATTAAACATAAACTTGGTGCAAACGGACAGCTTTACGGTGCGATTACAAATAAAGAAGTTGCTGAGCACTTAAAAGAACAAGGAATTGAAATAGATAAAAAACATATAGATATGAAACAGATTAAAACTGTAGGTGAGTATACTGTGGATGTTAAACTCGGACACGGTATTCATGCAAACCTTAAATTAGTGGTTGAAGGCGAATAATGCAGATTAATATGGAAGCCACAACCATACTCGGGTATAAAAAAGACGGTGTTGCGGTAATCGGCGGTGACGGGCAGGTTACTTTCGGTCATACGGTGCTTAAAGGCAACGCTACAAAAATAAGAACTCTTTATAACGGAAAAGTGCTTGCCGGTTTTGCCGGAAGCACCGCAGATGCGTTTATACTTTTCGATATGTTTGAAAAAAACCTCGAAAACAGAAAAGGTGACCTGGTTAAATCAGTTATCGATTTCGGTAAGGCGTGGAGACAGGATAAATATTTAAGACGCCTTGAAGCGATGATGATAGTGCTGAATCAAAAACATATATTTATTTTAAGCGGTAACGGCGATGTTGTTGAACCTGAAGACGGTGAACTTGCAGCTATAGGAAGCGGAGGGAATTATGCCATTTCCGCAGCAAGGGCCCTTGCGAAACACTCAAGCCTTTCACCTGAAGAACTTGTAAAAGAATCACTGCATATTGCCGCTGATTTATGTATATACACAAACCACAATATAAAAATTTTAAAACTTGAAAAGGAATAGAATGAGTATGACTCCAAAGCAGATTGTTGCCTATTTAGATGAGTATATTGTCGGACAGAAAGACGCGAAAAAAACCATAGCAATAGCTCTTAGAAACAGACACAGAAGAATTCAGCTGCCAAAAGAGTGGCAAGACGATATCGTTCCTAAAAACATATTAATGATAGGGCCTACAGGTGTCGGAAAAACCGAAATTGCAAGAAGAATGGCCAAAATGATGAAACTACCGTTTGTAAAAGTGGAAGCCAGCAAATACACAGAAGTCGGATTTGTGGGCCGTGACGTTGAATCTATGATACGTGACCTTGTGAACAATTCAATGAATTTAGTCAGAGCTGAAATGGAAGAAAACTCAAAAGAACAGATTGAAGAAAACGTGATAGAAGAGATTACAAAAAAACTGTTGCCTCCTCTTCCTAAAAACGCTCCGGAACAAAAACAGATAGAATATAAAAACTCTTTTGAAAAAATGAAAGAACGCGTAAGAAAAGGCGAGGTGGACCATTTAAAAATCAGTATTGAAATCGAAGAAATGCCTGAAGGTGACGACAACCTTCCTCCGGAAATGGTAAAAGCTCAGGAAAGTATCGTTAAAATTATAGGTATTTTCAATAAAAACAAGGAAAAAAAAGAAGTTACCGTTAAAGAAGCAAAAGAACTTTTAAGACGTGAAGCGGCAGAAAAGGTAATCAGTAAAGAAGATCTAAAAAAAGAGGCACTTAAAAGAGCCGAAAACGGAATTATTTTTATCGATGAAATAGATAAAATCGCCGCAACCGGAAATCAAAGACAGGATCCTTCAAAAGAGGGTGTGCAAAGAGACCTGCTTCCGATTGTGGAAGGCTCAACCGTAAATACGAAATACGGGTATGTAAATACAGACCATATTTTATTTATTGCTGCGGGTGCGTTTCATGTAAGCAAACCGAGTGATCTTATCCCTGAGCTTCAGGGTAGGTTTCCTTTAAGGGTTGAGCTTCAGAGTCTTGATGAAGAAGCGCTTTATCAGATTCTTACAAAACCTAAACATTCATTAATCAAACAGTATCAGAAACTTTTAGAGGTTGAAAATGTAAATCTTATATTTGAAGAGTCTGCACTAAGAGAAATAGCAAGATATGCATACCTCGCAAACGAAAAAACCGAAGATATCGGTGCAAGAAGATTACATACGGTAATTGAAAAAGTACTTGAAGATATCAACTTCGAAGCTGACGAATACGCAGGTAAAGACTTCGTAATAGACGAATCTTATGTAAAAAGCAAACTTGACGATATTGTAGAAAGCGAAGAAGTAACAAAATATATTTTATAAGAAAGGGTATTATGCCAAAAAGCGGATTTGTTGGAATACTCGGTAAGCCGAATGCCGGAAAATCGACACTTTTAAACTGGCTGCTCGGGGAAAAGATTGCTCTTGTCTCCCCTAAGGCAAACGCCAGCAGAAAGAGGGTAAACGCAATAGTTATGCACGGAGACGATCAGATAATCCTCCTTGACACTCCGGGACTTCATGAAAAAGAAAAACTGCTGAATAAATTTATGTTAAAAGAGGCCTTAAAAGCACTGGGGGATAGTGATTTGGTGCTGTTTCTTGCAGATGTAAGGGATGATTTGAGCGGTTATAAATGGTTCTTGGAGCTGAATACGAAAAACATTCCCCATATTGTCGTTCTTACAAAAACCGATCTTGTGTCAAACGAAGAGGTAGAAAAGAAAATACGGGAGTATAAAGAAATAGGAAAAGCTCTTGATGTTATACCGATAAGCGCTGTTGAAGGTAAAGGTAAAGAAGAACTGCTTGACGCTATTGTAAAACACCTTCCTGAACATCCGTATTATTATGATCCTGAGATTATTTCTACAGAGCATATCAGGGATATTTACAAAGAACTGATACGAGAAGCGCTGTTTGAAAAGCTGGGCGATGAGCTTCCGTATGAAACGGACATATTGATCGAAAAAATAGAAGAGTTTGACAATTTGGATAAAATATATGCTACAATTATCGTAGAGAGGGCTTCCCAAAAAGGTATGATTATCGGGAAGAAGGGTAAAAAAATTAAAGAAATAGGCATATACGCAAGAAAACTTCTTGAGCAGTTCAGCGGTAAAAAGATCTATCTTGAGCTGTATGTAAAAGTCGTTCCTAACTGGAGCAAAAACAAAAAAATGCTCGAAGAACTTGGATATGAGGTTGATTTATGAAAAAAATTGATTTAAAGAACTTAAAATTTAAACCTTCGTTTTTAAAAAAATACAACTATGACGTAATTGAAGTTATAGGTGTAAAAGACAACGAAAGGTTTATCCTTTACACAAGAAACAAACTTATCAGGATTTACAGGGGTTCTTTAAAATCAAGAGCACTGCTTTCAAGTTATATTCCAATCGAACAGGCTACGTTTTACAGCTTCGAAATTCAGAAAAACCAGCTTGAAAAAATAGACGACCTTTACGCATTCGTAGAAGGTAAAGTATATGAAGAAGCGGGTGTTGAAGAAACCGAAAAATACATAATCAAATATAAAATAATAGATCTTTTAAAAGATGATAAAAACGTAATTATTGAAACTATCATAGTACCGGAAACATACCTTAAAAACGGATATAAGGATATAGTAGAAGAAACGGGTTATATTGATTATATCTCTTTTCCGGCTTTTGCGTATAAAACACTTTATGATGAAAAAATAATTAAAAAAGCAAACGATCTTTTTATTGTGTTTTTGTATGATAAAGTGTTTTTGACTTTTTATCATGAGGGCGAACTGCTCAGTATCGTTACGATTTCGGGCGGTCTTAACAAAGTTTATGAGTCAATCAGTAAACTTAAAATCAAAAACTTCGACATACACGTTTTTGAAAAGCTGCTTACGAAAAAAGGTGTAAACTACCTGAAATACAGCAAAAAAGAAGAAAAAGTACTCGAAACAATAAAAAAAGAGTTTATGTCACTTATCAATATAATTAATTCCCAAATAGAAAAAGTAGGCATAAAATACAACTTTTCAGACCTTGAAAGAATCTTCGTAACATCAGAATACGGTAATATCTCCGGATTGCAGGATTTTATACAGGAATCAATAGAAATTGATGCGTTTGGTTTTGAGTTTTATGAGGAATACAACCTCGACAGGCTTGCAGTCAATCCGTTTTTATTCCTTGGAATGCTCGAAGCTCACAACGCTTATAAAAATCAAAACCAAGCGTATAATTTTTCCATTTATTTAAGAAAACCGACATTTTTCTACAGACCGAGCGGAAGGCTTTTTATAATTTTGCTTGCCTCAGTAATAGGCAGCGGTATTTATCCTGCATATTTATATTATACCGGGCTTAAATACGAATCAAAAAATAAAGATTTAAAAGCCAAACTAAACCGCGTTAAAGCTGAAAAAAATAAATTAAACGCCGAAATTGTAAAACTGCAGAAAAAAGAAAAAGAGGTGATGGCTGAGAGGGAAAAATACTCAAAAGACATAGCATACACCAAGAACTTTATCAAAAGCATATATGAATTTAAATACTCATATATTCCAAAATCAAGCGAACTTGTCGATATTACTCTTGCAATGAATAAAAACCATGTTTATTTGAAAAATCTCGGATATGATGAAGGTGTTTTTGTTCTTGATGTTTTTGCTTCAAAAGATACACAGATACCTGATTTTATTGATACACTTGTAAAAAAAGGATTTAACACGCAAACCGACGGTGTAGTGTTTAAAGACAACAAATACCAAGCCACTATTAGGATTACGGAATGAATATTATAAACAGAATCGATAACTATTTTTACGCTAAGTCTCAAAGAGATACTGTTATGTTTTACATAATGACCGTAACTGTAATCGGGTTTGTGGTGTTTTATTTTCTGTGGCCTCAGGCGCAGCATTACAGGGATACGCAGGTAAAAATGTACAAAAGAACTAAATCCCAGCTTCAGCAGGTCCAGACACAAAGAAATATTTTAACTTCAAGGGTGGTTCTGCTTAAAAAGAAAATCAAAAACCTTATTCTGGAGAAAACCGCACTTAAAAAACAAAAAGATTTTTATGATGAACTTGCGAATCTACTTGATTTTGTTGAGTTTAACCAGTACAAATGGGGGAGTTTTGTAAAAAACCTTGTAATAAACGCAAAAAAAGAAGGGCTTAAGGTTTTAGGCTTTAAAAACGAACTTTTCAATGATAAAAACGGACTTATTAATAAAAAAATGGAAATAACACTTGAAGTTCAGGGAGGGTATAAAAACCTTCTTTACCTTATATATCATTATGAGGATTTAAGAGACCTGCTCAGGATTGAAAGTATGAATTTAAGCAGTGATAAAATATATAAAGTGAAATTCACTCTGTATGGGTATGAAAAATGAAAAAAGCACTGATAATTACCGGATTTTGCATCGGCCTGTTGTTTGGGGCGAACAACCAAAAAGACATTTATCTCGAATACACAAACAAAATAATAAACTATGAATTCAATCTCAAACATTTAAACGATATAAAAAGCCCGTTTTATGAAGAAGTCAGGGTGGATACCGGTACTAAAACGTCAAATAAGTCCGTAAGTGCAAAAAAACGTGTTATGATTACGTTAATATCAATTTTTGAAAAAAAGGCTTATATAAGAATTGACGAATATCTTGGAGAGCAGTTGATATCCGTATATAAAAAATGGATAGGAATTAACGATAAAATATATGACTGCAGACTCGTAAAACTGACAGATACCGATGCGGTTTTTAAATGTAAAGATAAAACTCTTTATAAGACGATAAATAAAAAAATACCTACGTTAAGGGATTCGAAATGAAAAAGATAGTTTTGGTTTTTATAATGATTTTATCGCTGTACGCAAGTTGTGAAAATAAACTATTTACGTATTCAAACAGCATAAACGTACAGGACAGGATGAGAATACAGGAGTTCTTAGATCTTTTAGTTACGCAAAAATGTAATATTAATATTGTATATGACGACAAGGAAGCCTTGGATGCTGTGAAAGAAAAAATGCCGTTTTTAAGAGTTAAAAACTATACCCTTAATCAGGTTCTTGATCTGATACTTTCAAAAAGGGGTCTTTTTTACAAACTCCAGGGGGACACTCTTGAAATCAGCTATTTTAAAACCAAAACTTACAAACTCGATTTTATTTCAAGCAACAGGGTAGGAGAGAGCAATCTTGACGCAACAGACAGTAAAATAAAAAACGAATATACATTTGATTTTTGGGATAAAGTTCAGGATAATATCGAAACGATACTCAAAAACACTTCAAATGAATTTAAACCGCCTATTATAGATAAAACCGTGGGACTGATAACGGTTACAGGTACGAAAAAACAGATAGACGCAATCGATAAATATATCAATACGATGCTGAGCAGACTTACAAAAGAGGTTCTGATAGATGTTAAAATTTATACTGTTGAGCTTTCTTCCTCACACAAAACCGGTATAGACTGGTCTCAGCTGTCAATAGGACTTGACAAATCAAACGTTCCACTAAGGGGTACGTATATAGGCGGGTCACAGTCAGTTTTTAACAGTGCTACGTTCAGTGTTTCTGGGCTGTTGAACTTCCTTGCCCAAAACGGTAACGTAAACTCACTCTCAAACCCTAAAGTGGTAACTCTTAACAACCAAAAAGCGATTATAAGCGTAGGTGATACGATTTATTACAAATACGCATCAAAAGTTACAACAGATCAAAACGGTAACCCGAATACGGAATATACGATAGATTCGAAATTTGTGGGTGTGGTACTCGATATTACGCCGCAGATCAGTGAAAACGGGGATATTATTTTAAGCATCGCTCCGAGAATCAGCGCATTTAAAGACGCGACACAGCTTACAAACAACCTCAGGGATATGCCGCCTGATACTAAAGACAATACAATGTTGAGCGTAGTAAAACTCAAAGACAATCAGACACTTGTACTCGGTGGTCTTATTACCAACGACAAAACGCTTCAGGTAAACGGTGTACCTGTATTAAAAGAAATTCCGTTGATTAAATACCTCTTTTCTTCAAAAGAAGAGGTTACATCGAGAAAAGAACTTGTGTTCGTTATTACGCCTCATATCATGAATCTTAAAAAGAAAAAAACGTTAAGGGATTTAGGTTTTGGCAAACTTCACTAAAGCCAAAGAGGTCTTCAGAGACGTTGTTGATTTGAAATATTATGTTCCGTTAACGGCGATTGAAAAAACAAAAAAAGATCTGCTTGAAGCGCTTGAGTTAAAAGAAAAGATGATATTCGTAACAGGTGAGGCGGGCTGCGGTAAAAGTATGATTTTAAAATATGTTTATGAAGAGTTAAAAAACAGAAAAAATATATTCTACATATCAAACCCGTATCTTGAAATCAATACGATTCTTTCGATTTTAAAGCAGCTCTCACTTGACGATTACCAGATCTTTTTAATCGACGAAGCTCAGCTTCTTTCGGAAGATACGTTTGAAAACCTCAGAATTTATGCGGATAAAGGCAATATAACGATTGTTTTTGCCACACACGATACGGATATAAAAAAACTTATGGAAAAAAAACATTTCCAAACACGAATAAATTATATTTTAAAAGTAAACCGTGCAAACAGGGAAGAGCTTGAAAGTTTTATAAAAACAAAACTTTTAAAGTCAAATCTCATCGATATCTCTGAAATGATTAAAAGAAACAATTACAATCTTATCTATAAATACACCAAAGGTTCTTTAAGAGCTACCAATCAGCTTATGTTTAAGCTCTTTGACATTCTTGATTATTTTTATAAGAAAAACCCCGAAAAAGTGAATTTAAACAGACTTTCAAACAAATATATAGAAATCGCATATATGGATTTTAAGGAATTTCATGCATAGATATGAAGAACTTGAAAAGCTCTATTACAAAAAAAAATTCAGAAAATATTTTTTAATAGCCACTTTTGTATTTGCCGGTGCCGGATTTTTGGTTTACTATTATTCGTCCGTTTCCGATAAGAAAGCACAGGAAAAAATAGAAGAAATAAACCAGAAATTAAAAGTCAAATTCAATGCCGCTCAGAAAGATAACGACAAAAACATTTCGGTTAAAAAGGTTGCCGTTGTTAAAAAAACTGAAAAAAAACCGGTAATTAGACAAAAACCCGTTGAGGAAAAGAAAAAAAGCGAATCTCTTACGCCTAACCTTTCTTTTGTCATTCCTAAAATAAAAGAAGACGAACCGAAAAAAACAGCGCATGTTACTAAAAAAACCGAAGAAATAAAAAAAGAGCCTAAAAACACCATATCTGTAATCAAAGAACAGAGTGTAAACGTAAAAGATCTGATAAGTTCTTTTAAAAAAGAACCGAAATACGACACCGCTATGGTGATATCTAAATACTACTACAATAAAAAAGATTACAAAAACGCAAAACTCTGGGCATTGAAGGCAAACAGCATAGATCCCTCAAAATATCAAAGCTGGAAGATGTTTGCAATGATTTTAATCAAAAAAAATGATAAAATTAAAGCTAAAGAAGTTTTAAAAATTTATCTCAACGATTACGGTGATAACGAAGAAATTTATAAACTACTAAGGAGTATAGATGAATGAAAAAATTTTAAATCAGATTAAATCACTTCCGCCGCTACCTAAAAGCGTGCTTGAAATTCAAAGAATTACTAACGACCCGAATTCATCAATTGCTGATTTGATAAAAATCGTAAAAGAAGACCCGATGCTTACGGCAAATCTGCTAAAAGCTGCGAACTCTCCGTTGTACGGCTTTTCAAGACAGATAAAAAACGTTGATCAGGCTGTTTCGCTTTTCGGTATGTCTACAGTAAAAGGGTTTGCGATCTCATTTGCAATCAGAAACTCTTTAAAATTTGATCTTGGAGCATACGGTATTACTGAAACGAAGTTCCACGACGTTGCGTCTCAAAGAAACGCAATCGCAATCAACTGGTTTAAGAGGGACAGAAACAGACTCGATATCCTTGCAACGAATTCGTTTTTAATAGATTTGGGAGCCGTGGTGATTTCGTTGATTTTAAACAACGAAGACAGAAGCGAAAGTTTCAAAAACAGACTTTTAAGCGGCGAAGACAGGGATGAGCTTGAAAAAGAATACGTGGGGGCTACGACTATAGAAGTAACCGCCGAAATATTCAGACACTGGAATTTCAGTGACGATCTGATAGAATCGATGAAAAACATAAACAACCCTCAGGGTGATTACAAAACTGAAAGCGCAGCACTGCTTGTTTTGAAAACATTAATCGATTTGATAAAACCTTTCGATGAAGAAAGTCAGAAAAAAGCTCTTGAAATAGCGAAAAATTATGAGCTTGATACGGAAGCGTTAGAGCTTGCAATTGAATTAATTAAAGGATAGTATTGAAAGAATTTGCATATAAACTTGTACAGGGTATACCTTCAAAAGACATACCCAGGGATAAAAGGGATATAGTTAACGATCTGATTGCTTTAAGAATAGTGAGCGATTCAAAAATTATAAAACTAAAATCAAAATACAGAATCGGTAAAATCGATGTTACAAAAAAAGGATTCGGGTTTTTAACTCCTCTGGGGGTGAAAGAAAAAGATTATTTAATCGAAGCTGAGCATTTAAACGGTGCAAGCAGGGGAGATCTGGTAATAGCGGAAAAACTTTTTAACAAAAAAGGAAGACCAAAAGCGAAGGTCGTTTACATCCTTGAAAAAGCGTTTAGTGTAAGTGTGGTATATCTTACTTTTGAATATAAAAACAACAAAAAAATACCAATACTTAAAAATATAAAAACAGATCTTCAGACCTTTGTGGCGGAAAAGAAAAAAACGCTTAAAAAACTGCCTGAAGGGGCTGTGTTTAAAGTTGATAACTATACCAATAAAATAATTGATGTTTTGGGTGTGCTTGACGATCCGTGGGTTGATGAGAAGATTTCTCTTGCACTGTACAATAAAAAAGAAGAGTTCAGTAAAAAAGCGATTGCCGAGGCTGAAGCGTACGGTGATTATGTGGATAAGGAGTTTTATCCAAACAGGGTGGATCTTACATATCTGCCTTTTTGTACAATCGATCCTCCTACGGCAAAAGACCATGATGACGCAATATATTTTGACAAAGAAAAAAATGAACTTTATGTGGCAATTGCGGATGTTAGCGAATATGTATATTTAAACGGTAACATTGACAAAGAGGCGAAAGAGAGAGGCTTTAGTATCTATTTTCCGCATAAATCGGTACCTATGCTTCCAAGACAGCTGAGTGAAAATATATGTTCACTTAAAGAAAACGAAGACAGGCTCGCTTTTGTTTTTAAAATAAAACTGAATAATAAAAACGAAGTTATAAAAGAAGAGCTTTTTGAAGCGGTAATAAAATCAAAAAGAAAATACTCATACGACAGGGTGGACGAGTTTTTAGACGGAAGATTCGAAAATACAGATGATACGGACAAAGAGATTCTCGAATGGCTGATGCCTTTATGGGAAAGTGTAAAAAAAATCAGAACCAAACGTTTAAAAACCGGTCTTGATTTCAGCAGCGACGAAATTAAAATGACACTGAATGATCAGGGGCTTATTGAAAAAATCGAACTTGAAAAAGAGACTCCTTCACACAAACTTATTGAAGACTGTATGCTTTTAGCCAATAAAGCCGCGGCCAAAATGATAGACTTCGGAATTTTCAGGGTTCATGAAAAGCCTTCTTCCAACAGTATTGACGAACTGTATGAAAGTCTCGGTGCTCTCGGAATCAATATAGATGTTGACGAGAAGGATTTTGTAAAAGTCGTAAGGGATATACAAAAGCAGGCTAAAATGCTTGGAATCGAAAAAGAGGTGGATAAACTTATAATCCGCTCACAGCAGCAGGCAAGATATGATGCCAAAAATACCGGGCATTATGCTTTGGGGTTTGAAAAATACACACATTTCACATCACCTATCAGGAGGTATTCGGATCTTACTCTTCACAGGCTTTTAAAGTCGATTATAAGAAACGACAAAAAGCAGATGGAATTTATTTTAAGAAACATCGAAGCGCTTGTGGTTAAAATCAGCGAGCTTGAACGTGAGGCTATGAAAGTTGAGTGGGATTTTTATGACAGAAAATATGCAAGATACGCAAAAGAGCATTTAAACGAAACATATGCAGGTATTATAGAAGATACCGAAATTCCGCCTATTGCAAAAATTACAGAAGATCTTTTACTCGGGGCAAGGGTGTTTTTGAAAGATAAGAAAAAATTTAATTTATTTGAAAAAGTGAATATTGAAATTGTTAATTCAAATATTGCAACTGCTAAGATAAAGGGAAAGGTAATTGAAGAACAATAATATTATAAAAATAGCTGCTTATATATTGGTAATTATAGTTATAGTACAGTTTTTATTTTATGCCAAGAAGTTTTACGACAAATTCGAAACATTGAAAGAGATGGAAAAACTAAACAGTTTTTCCATAGTTATCAGTTCACTTATGCATTCAATTCAGCAGGAGAGGGGAGCTGCGGCAGGTTATATAGGAAGTGAGGGTAAAAAGTTTGTTGTGATTTTCAACAATAAAATCTATCAGACTAACGAAAGTCTTAAACACTATTCAAACTACCTTAAAGTTTACGGTATAAAAGATCCGGTGTTAAAATCCAAAATAGAACTTATAAAAACTGATTTAAATTCACTTAAA